>Ga0114993_10000448_pt1 | contig 48304 bp, 23 predicted proteins | sample ArcticOcean_MG_C_FD_87042 | JGI IMG/M metagenome (GOLD analysis project Ga0114993, IMG submission 87042) | Marine microbial communities from western Arctic Ocean - ArcticOcean_MG_CB2_150 | ecosystem: Environmental > Aquatic > Marine > Oceanic | place: Arctic Ocean: Canada Basin | collected...
AGAAAAACGCACAAGAAGACAAGACTCTCAAAGGCGCAAAAGGAAGTAGCCAAGACCATAGGCGAAATTATCGCAGTCAATGAAGCTCCAGAGGATTGGGGCGCTTCTGTTTCTAAATATTGCAAGACCCCGACAGATCAAAACGAAAAACAAGTTAAAGCTGTGGAAGAAATAGCTTTCGAACACCAGCTAGACATGTTCATGGCTAGCATGCTGTATCACAGTAAGGCAAAGGAACAAAAATGACTTTTAGAGATACAGGAAAAAGAGACCCCGGGAATACCATAAGCAGAGACGCCGCTTATCTAGACGCAAATAACGGTTTGCTTATTCCTGCGTGCGCAGCAGACAAGAGCATTATTATATATGACATTTTAGTGTCTTCTGGCTCAGGCAAGTTAGGCACTGCTGCCGACGGAGGGGGAACACGGATTTGCCTTATAAACGCAGGAAACAATCATACGCGCGCCATAGTGCCTAAGGGGCAAGCCGTATACACTGATGCTCAAAGTGGAAACATAACAATTACTTACGCCATTGTGGATGGCTTTTTTGCCAACGTAATAACCAATATAGTTTCAGGAGGGGGAGGAACGACGACAACAACCGCTACGCCACAAGCGACGCACATATCTTTTGCCACGGCAACATCTTCTATAGCGGAAGGAACCGGTGGTTTGGGAGCAACCTCGATACACTCCGTTACCGTTACCTCTGATAATGTGAACGGTACTGCTACAGTTGCCTATGCCACGGCAGATGGCACAGCCATGGATTGCGTCGGCTGCACTTACGTTGCAGCGTCTGGCACTTTGACATTTGGCCCCGGTGTAACATCGCAAACCATAGACATAACTATAAATGCTGACAGCTATGTATCGGACGATTTGACCTTTACCGTTGCACTCACAAACGCGACGGTTACCGAGGGCACCGTTTCTATAACACCGCTTAACACTCACACTGTAACAGTCTTAAATGATGACGCTAGTTATTGTGACTTAAGGTTTGCCACAGAAGGTGAAGTGATTGACAGCATTGCTCGGACATATTCTATCACAGAAGGAGACTCAGGAAACCAAACCCTTACTGTCGCTGTCGTAAGAGAAAATTATAATAGCGGCGCCGAAGCGAGAGTCGATTATTCGTTTGGCGGTGGCACTGCTACTAATGGGGCAGATTATACAGGCTCCAACGGAACATTAACATTCGATAATGGTCAAAACTATTTAACCTTTGATGTAACGATTCATAGTGACACAGCAGTCGAAGGCGATGAAACATTTGAGATCACGCTGGCGAACGCACAGCAGGATGGGGTTGGATCTGCCACAAATAACACCGCCGCTATTACCGGAACTAACCCGGTCACTGTAACTATGGTCGATGACGATACAGCGGCCACAACGACGACAACTACGGCAACCCCGGGAGCTTACTTCCGAGTAGAAGACTGTACTGCCTCGGGCACGTATTATATTATTGATGATTCCATGTCGTACGCGCCTTCGGTGGGCGATGTTGTGTTTTGGGTGGACACCGGCTATACCACTAACTATTGCGGTACGATTACTCAAACTGGCATTGGTGGTACGAGCGTGGGAGATATTCAGGGCGTGGAAGACTTCAATTCGGATCCGTATACCTGTGCTACCTGTGATTCAGAGAATGGTGGGCCATAAGCGTAATTAAAAAGTGTAAGTAAAGAAAAGGAAAAATAATGACTGAAGAAAATCAAAATTTAAATAACGACGATCAAATCAAACACATGTATAACGAAGAGATAGATATCTCATTACCTGACGAAATGATGATCCCTACGCCAGAGGCGGTCAACGAAGGGTCGGAAGCCGTGTACCGAAACGTAATAGAAGACGATGTAGACGTCTCCTTTAAATTTGCATTTATTGGCGCAGGGCAAGGTGGATCAAGAATTGTGCAAACGTTTGGTAAATTAGGTTATAATAGGACTGCCGTGATTAATACGGCAGAGCAAGACCTCAACACTATCTCTTTGGAAAATAAACTTTGTATCGGGGACGGTGGAGCCGGTAAACAACCAGAGTTAGCTAGAGAAAAATTTCTAGAAAGAAAAGAAGATGTTTTAGATTTTATGCGGTATTCTTTCGGGGAGGAGTTTGACAGAATCATAGTGTGCGCTGGCGGTGGTGGGGGATCGGGCTCCGGTAGCGTGGGCCCACTAATAGAGGCTGCGCACGACCTGCAGGTTAGTTTAAACACCTCGTCCAAAAAGGTCGGCGTAATACTCACCTTGCCAAGAAGATCCGAAGGAGAAAAAGTACACCAAAATGCAATGAAAGCCTTGGCGGAAGTGAACAACCTAAAAGCAAAAGGGCTCGTCTCCCCGCTCATACTCCTAGATAACGAAAGAATAAGCGAGCTATACCCTAATCTTTCTGTTTCTAAATTTTGGGATACCGCAAACTCTAGTATGGCGGGACTTTTTCATTTGTATAATTTGACTTCTAATAAGGATAGCTCATATTCGTCTTTCGACAAAAACGATTATAAAACTATTTTAGATTCTGGTACGGTTGCGCTTGGCGTTTCTCCGGTAAAAAATTGGGAAGACCCTGTGGCGCTGTCTAGGACTGTTAGGGATAATTTGAAAAATAGTTTATTATCTGGAAAATTAGATATATCAACGGGCAATATCGCCGGGGTTATAGTAATTGCTGGAAATGAAATTTTAGACAAACTTCCCCAAAATCACATAGATCAAGCCCTCGATCAGCTTAATAGAATACTTAGGCAAGGAAGCGTGGTTCATAGAGGGATTTATAGTGGGGATAAACCGAGCTTGATGATATTCACCGCGATAGGCGGTCTTGCAAATCCAACATCGTATAGATAGAAAGGATCGGTCATGGAGAATGACGTAGCAGCAATAACATGTTTCTTGAATTTTGAAAATGATTTAGACGAAGTAAACAATTTCATTAAATTCAAAGAAAGGCTAAAAGAACAGGGCGTCCCTCTTTTCGTAATAGAGGTGGTCCCCGAGGGGAACATCCCCGATCTATCAAAGATATGCGGTGAGCAATATTTCCTTGAAAGGATTTTGTTACCCATCCTAATTAAGGGGAATGCTTTAAACGTTCTATCTTCTAAGGTCCCTAAGAAATACAAAAAAATAGCTTGGCTTAACAGCGGCGTTTTAATATCAGACAATGATTGGGCCGAGAAAGCCTCAGTCTTGTTAAAAGAGTACAAGCTTGTAAGGTTAAATAGAGAATTAAAGCATGAGTCTCCAGCGGTAGTGAATAGAGACTTTTTTGAGGATGTAGGAGTTTTTGATTTAGACCTTTGTGGCGAGACCAACCTGATAACTCATTTGTGCTCAATTAACCACGACCTGCTTTTCGACGAAAAAGATTTGCTAGATTTGTACAACGAAAACAATTTAAATATTTTTTACAAGATTCTTTCTTATAGAGACAGATGCTATAATTACTTTGGGGAAGACATTAAGTTTCTTGATATGAAAATAGAGACATTGCCGAAAAAGAAAGACCCTCCCCTCGAAGAATCTATTAAACTGCTAAAGAAAATAGATATAGACTCCAACATCCATTACGAACATATCCATAAAATAATTGCTATAAAAAACATACACGGCTTAGACTACTGCAATGAAATGTTAAGCTTGTTTAAATAAGCGTGTAATCGTTATGGATGAAATTTATCTTAGCTTTTCTACTTGTGTTTTTTACTTCAGGGTGCGGCGTGCTAAATGGTGCAAGAGACTCGGCCCACATTAAACAGGCTAGAGCGGCAAATTACGATCCTTACCATATCCAAAGCTGCGGGCCAGAAGCACTTGAAAAAGCGTTTGCTAGGCATGGAGTCGAATTAAATATAAAAAATATTAGCCACAAGATACAGACTGACCCTTCGTGCAGTAATCTTTTAAGAGACTTTTTGTCCGTTTTTCATAACGAAGCTAGGCAAATAACCTTTCCGGCTGAAATGAAAAAGATTTTAAAGAAAAAAGGGTTCACCATCGTCTCTATAGGGAGCTTAAAACAATTAAACGACAATAAGGATACGGCCATAATTCTAATTAAGAAAAGAAACAGCATGACATACCATTGGGTGTGCTTTCCTGTAGATAAAAATATTGAAAGTTTTTTTGGAAAAGGCACGATTATTAAAGAAATATATCTTATCAAGAAATAGTTGAATATTTTTTATAATTTATTGAAAAATTTCGTATAAAAAAGTGTATTTCTTAATGTAGGGAAGTTTTTTTTCATGAAAAAATTAGATATCGAAGGCATTAGCAATGAAGCCTCAGACGAGGTGGATATGAACGAGCAAGAAGAGAGCGTACTATTCTCATCTAAGCTCGTCGACTTTCTTCACGGCAAGGCCAAAGTCTTCTCAAATAAAAACAATTATTCCCTTACGTTGGGCCAACTTAAAAAGGTATATTGTCATTCCGCTAGACTAGGGGAAATCCAAAAATCAGATGATATTAATCTATATTCCTTGGCAAGAGTCAACATGTTTTTAAGACTTAAGTCTGGAGAAAGAATGATTAAAAGCACAGAAGCCTCAGAAGTAGATAGTATGACAGAGCTTCAATTAGAAACGCTAACCTGCAAAACCCCCTCTAAGTTTATTGATATATCCGAGGGGTGGATTCCGAACGCTGGAGACTTTACGAAAGCGAGGGAAGAAATTAAAGAAAATAATTTAGAATATAGCTACAAAAGTATAAATAATTTGTATCTAGAGTACGAACCGTTAGAACCAAACTGGGAAGATTAAGAATATGTATATTGACTTCACGAAAAATATTAAAGAAATGAAAGAAAAGGACGTTTTGCACAAACCGTTCCCCACCGGGAGTGGTTATGCTCTTTTCGCTAAAAACGAAAATGACAATTTTGTAAAGGTTCTTTTTTCTAGCCAAGACCACCTTAAGAAATATTTAGCTGATTTAGGTTATGAATGGGGTGACGAAGGGAAAGATGAATTTACGAACTTTGATTGCGAGCTTAGGCTCTTAAAAGTTCTTCCTGAGTTATCGGAGGTAGAGACTATGGCCGCCGACCCTCAGTGGAAAATCTCAGAGAAAGCGGTTGATCTGCCGCAAAACTCTTCTGTCAGAAAAATGGAAGACTTGGCTCCCGAACTACAAGAAGAATTGAGGGAAGTAGATCATCCTCTTCATTGGGACGAAGGCAACTACGACGCAAAAGCTAAAAAGCCCGACTTCCTAAAGAAAAAGGGCGACAAGAAAAACGGCAAGGAGGGAGACAAAGAAGAAAAAGGTAAGAACGGTAAGAAGCTCCCGCCATGGCTAAACAAGAAAAAGGGCGACAAGAAAAACGGCAAGAAAGACGACAAGAAAGATGGCAAGAAAAACGGTGAGAAGGGAGACGAAGAAAAAGACAAGAACGGCAAGAAGCTCCCGCCGTGGCTAAACAAGAAAAAGAGCAAGTCAAAAGATTATTCGAAGCTTTATAAAAAAGTTACGACCTCGGCGCATGGCCTTGCAGTAGGAGACATGGTTGAAGACATTAACCCTGATTGCAAGCATTTCGGAAGCCGAGGAAACATAGTGGCCATGAAAAAGATTGCTGGGATGCATACGAAAAACGCGTCCGCAGATGATAACGGCAAACATACGGAAGAAAAACAAGACGCCGGATATCTATTCGCTTATAGCACTATTAATGCAGGCGTACATTGGGACGAAGGAGATGTTTTGGAAAAAACAGGCGACCAATTACGAGTAATAGAAGGCAATGTAAGTATGCCTTGGGTATACTAAGGAAACATAATGGCATACTATAGAGAAACGGGCAGACCAAACGCTTCGGGAGTTGTAAACGCAACCGCAGCCGGAGCGCTAATTACCGGCGTAGCTGGGAAATCGATCGTAGTGTATGACGTTTTAACTAGTGCGCCAATTTCTTTAACAGACGGAAGCAACACCATCATGCATGTCCAAACAGGAAATTGTAACCTGAACTCTCCCATTAACTTTGGCAAAGGAAACGGCATTACTCTCGTTGGCACGGCCAACGTAACAATAACGTATGACGCCCTACAAGGATAAATATGAAAGATCATAAATATAAAACAATTTTTAGCTCGACAATCAAACCCTTGGTTTCCGAAGAAAAGGACAAGTACCTAGCTTTAGCGAGTCTTGCTGACATTGGTGACTTTATTCCAGATATCGATACCGAAGAAAATCTTGACCTTTTACCAATCGCGTTCAACGCTTGCGTAATCAATAGGGTAAATAAGAATGGCGATGTGATTGACACCGAAACTGCCACCAAGATTTATGATAACTTTATTAATAAGCCCATTAATATTGAGCACAACAGGGAGCGCGTAGTTGGGGTGATTTTGACGGCAGGGTTTAGTGAGTTCGGCTCAGACGACGCCTTGGATGCGGAAAAAATTTCAGGCAAAACAGAGCCTTTTAATATAACTTTAGGGGGAGTATTCTGGAAGATAGTTAATAGCGATTTAGCTGAATTAATTGAAGAAGCCAGCGATCCAACTAGCGACAATTATATGACAATTTCCGCAAGCTGGGAATTAGGGTTTTCGGACTTTAATATAATTTTACTTAAAAACGAAGATAAAAACATTGAAAATGGAGAAATTATCGCCGAAGAGAAGCGCGTTGAACAACTTCAAGAACATTTAAGAGCTTTCGGGGGAGATGGAAAAATAGACGAAAACACAAAGGCGTATAGACAAGTCGTCGGGGAAGTTGTCCCGCTCGGCATCGGTTTAACCGAAAATCCAGCCGCAGATGTCATGGGAATAGCCACAGAAGACAAAAAAGAAGATGAAAAAACTTTGGCAAAAGACTCAGGAACGCCTAATAATATTTCACATGAACCTGAAATTAATGTAATTTCAAAGGAGAATACTACTATGAAAATAAACTCAGTAAATGACATAAATAATGACTTGTTAAAACAAGTGGAAGCTTCTGTTGTGGCTGACTTTATCGAGGAAGAGCTAAAGCAAGCCTCTGAGAAATTTGCCGAAGAGAAGAATAAGCTCGTGGCAGATCTTGATGAAGCGAAAGAGCAACGTGAAAACCTTTCAAAGGATCACGAAGATCTTAAAACTAAGCTTGAAGAAGTTGGAAAAACTTTAGCCGACCTCGAAGAAGAAAAGTCCCAAAGAGAAGCTGAAGCTAGGTTCAACGAGCGCATGACTTTGCTTGATGAAGACTATGAACTGACCGATGAAGATCGTGAAGTTATGGCCTCAGACATTAAAGACATGAATGATGAAGGCTTTGAGTCTTATCAAAAGAAAATTTCAATTCTTTTGAAAGATAAATCAAATGCTGCCATCGAATCCAAAAAGGCTGAAGAGGCTAAGGCTGAGGAGGCCAGAGCAGAAGAGTCCAAACCTGTAGAAGAAATTAAGGCAGACGTTGTCGATACCGCGGTTGATGAAGCCGAAAAGGCAAACGACGAGCTTCCTAATTCTATTCGAGCAGAGGACGAATCCCTTATGGATAAATACAGATCCGCTTTTAGCTTGGATCAATTCGAACTCAAATAAAACATTTAAAGGAAATATAAATTATGGCTAATTTAAGACCATTTAGAGACTATGATGAAAAGGACGTTATTAACTTATTCGCCCTTGACACGACTGGCTTGACTATTGACACTTACGTAAATCGTATTAAAAAAGGAACACTAGTTAAGGCATCGAACACGGGATGGAACACAAGCCAAGAGCTTGACATGCCCGAATCAGCCGGAGACTTCACTGTCGCCGGTGTAACATCCCAGCGCTACCATGTTAAAGCTAAGGTAGAGATCGCGGGAGTACAAAGTATGCCGCTTGGCATGATGCTGCACGACGTAGCAAATCATGACGAGAACGGAGAACTATTGAAATTCAACCCGAGAAAAGCCAGTGAGCTTGAGGCAGTTTTGCCCGGACAAGCAGTACCCATCGTAACACATGGAATCTTCCTGTACGAAAGCGCTAGCTTAGGGGCCGAAACATTCAACGCCGGCGCGGCTTTAACAATTGCCGCCAACGGAGAATTAACGTCCACAGGTATTACCCTCGGAGCAGGCAATGACGCCGCTGTAGCAACCGCTCTTGGAGCAGGTTGGACCAGCTCGTCGCTGTCCACCGCCGCGGGTGACATGGTACTAATTCAATTGCATTGCCACGGAGTAATGCTATAAACAAATAATATAAAGGAGACTTTAGAAAATGAAATTAAAATTAAAAAATACTCCAGAACAAGTAGAGCTTATCAAAGCTATGGGATCGAAAGATCCTGCTGTTGCCCGCGAGGCGCAGGAAGCCTTTGCCGCTTTTCTTGGACCAGTGATTCAGAAAGTTCTGTATACCGCTGGAACTGCAAGTCAAATTTTTGTTGATTCCCAATTTGATGAGGACGATAGCCCTAGCTATCCTCTCGATCTTTACTACGGCGAAGGCGATGGCTACGTAACCGTATGGAGTCAGCACATGGCTGGTGGTTTACCCACTTCACAAGTTGAGGGTATGAAAGAGGTCAAGATCGCAACGTATCGTTTAGACTCAGCAGTGAGTTTCAACAAGCGTTATGCTCGCAGAGCACGTCTTGATGTCGTAAGTAAGGCTATCGAAAGAATGGCGCAGGAAGTTCTTGTTAAGCAAGAGCGTAATGCTTGGGCCGTTATCATGAAAGCTCTTGCTGACGCAGAGACAAACGGCTTGAAGCACGTTGTCGCGGCTGATAAAATCGGTCAATTTGGTCTCGTAGATCTTAATAAGATGATGACTCTTACTAAGAGACTTAACGAGTCCTTCTCAGGCAACACACCGATCGCACCTTATTCGAACGGAATCACTGACCTGTACCTCAGTCCTGAGGTTATGGAAAAGGTTCGCGCGTTTGCGTATAACCCGATTAACACAACTGGCGCTGCTACCGGCACGCATGACCAAACTTTGTCAGATAATATCCGTGAGGACATTTATCGCAGTGCTGGCATGCAGTCTATCTACGGCGTTAACCTCGTTGAGATGGTCGAGTTCGGAAAAGACAAGAAGTACAATAAGCTCTTTAGTGAGTTTGCGTTTACTTCTGCCACCGACAACTTGGAAGCTCTCGAAGATGATATCGACGATGATACCGTCGGGCTTCAGCCGTTTGCTGTTGCATCCCACGAAGTTCTCGTTGGTGTCGACAATACACGCGGCGCATTCATTCGTCCTGTTGCTCGTCAACACGACAGTGGAGGCGACGGCACATTCAGGGCTCTTCCTGATGAGCAATTCAACATGTACGGAAGTCGCGTTGAGAAGACTGGCTTTTACGGATTCCTCGAAGAGGGACGTATCTGCATCGACTCACGCGCAGTCCTTGGTTTGATTGTGTAACACGAACAGTATTAAACTCTAATCCCCGCCTTCGGGCGGGGATTTTTTTGTTTAAATATTTGTTTTTTTAGCTAAGTCTAATACCATAAGTCATGACACAAAAGAATAAACCATCGAAGAAGGCTGCTAGTAAAGCGGTAAAAAAGTCGACAAAGGGCTCTAAAAAGGGAAAAACGCTTCTCGGATCGCTTTCCCAAACCCACGGGAAAGAAGAAAAGTGTCAGCCTACAACCTTAGATCAAATTTGGGGAGATAAGGGAAGCACGAAATATGGCACGGTTGATGTAAATGAATATGTCAGGAAGCTAGAAAACATGAATACGTCTGATTTACAATCTCACGCGCACAAAATGGGGCTTATTCCGGTAGACGATAGGGTAACTATCACTAAAAAATTAGTTTACGAATTTAAAACATATATTTCTGGATTTAGAAAACCAGATCAAAAGCTCTCCTCAATCCCTCCCATTTCGAACGAAGCAAAAAAAATATTGGACGAAGGTCGATAAAAGTAATAAAAAAAAGTATATTTTCCTTGCTCAGGTGTAAATAATATATGTATGAGCGCGGAGAACGTAGATCTAAATATAACCCAAGGTTCGACCTTTAATATAAGGATACAGGTATTAGACGATAGCCTTAATTCTGTTGATTTAACAGGCAATGAAGTAAGGGGCGTAGTAAAAAACAAATATTCTGATCCTGATACTAATATTTTAGTAAATTTAGACCCCGTTATCTACGATGGCCCAAATGGTCTCGTAGATATTCTTTTAACCTCCATTCAAACTGCTCAGCTTCCCATTACGGAAGCATTATACGATATAGAAAGATTCCCGCTAACTGGCGCGGAAGATATTGAAAAAATCTTGAAAGGAAAATTTTTAATTCATCCAGAAGTTACCAGCGGCGTGGATGCGGATTATAGTTAAATAACAGGAGAACGGCAAAAGGAGAATGACTACAAATTACAAAGTTTGTATTACAAATTTAGTTACTGGGAGCGAATTATATTGCGCTTCCAGTACTTCCTCCTCGTCGTCGTCTTCTTCTGGCTCTGGCGCTGGAGGGGTAGGGCCTCAGGGGTCCCAAGGATCAACCGGGGTAGCGGGAATAAGCGGCGAAGACGGTGACCAAGGATACCAAGGTTATCAAGGCTATCAGGGAAATCAAGGCGAAACAGGGTTAGCAGAAATAGAATTCATAGTAACCGTAAACGCTAATAAATATTTTATCGACGGAATACAACAACCGTCCTTAAAGCTTCTTCCGAATTTTAAATACAATTTCAACCTAAACGACTCTTCTAATTCTGGCCATATTTTTTCCTTATCCACCGGAGCTGACGGAACGTGGAGTAACAATAACACCTATACGGGTGGTTCAAGTAATGAATTACAAAAAGTAGGAACCGATGGTAACGGGGCAGCATATTTAATTTGGGATGTGCCCAACGGCATAAATGATAGCATGTATTATTATTGTGCTACCCACGACCTTATGGGTGGTGTTTTAAAAATGACCGGTGCCGACGGCACGTACGGCGCGGATGGGGAGCAAGGTTATCAGGGCTATCAAGGGCTAGGGTATCAAGGGGTAGGGTATCAAGGATATCAAGGGAATGGTGGCGCTGATGGGAATGACGGCGCGCAAGGTTACCAAGGATATCAAGGTGTAGGATATCAAGGATTAGATGGCGCTGTGGCAAACCAAGGATACCAAGGGCACCAAGGAAATGGTGGTGCTGACGGCGTAGATGGCGCTGACGGCGTAGATGGGGCTGACGGCGTAGATGGGACTGACGGTGCGCAAGGGTATCAAGGAAACAAGGGTTACCAAGGCGAAGGGGGTCCAGAAGTTGTATTCTCTGCTGACGAAAATACATCTACTTATTACGATTTTACCGACAATACCACTAACTGCTCAAGCGAGGGATGCCCACTCTGGCATAAAGCGGATGTTGATAATGAATTAATTGATACAGCTTCTAACTATGATGTTAGCACAAGTAGATTTACTCCAACCACGGCAGGAAAATACAAACTTCACGCTAAGATAGGCGGTAGCGGTATATATAGTAGCCCTAACTACGGCGGGGGCGGTAAGCATATTGATATCCGAATTGTAAAAAATGCATCGGGCACGGCGGGAACAACCACGGCCCCTACGGGTACAATCGTAGCGGAAAATTTTTATACAGCACCAGACGCAGGCCACATCGCTCACGCATCCGTGGAAACTGGAGGCATAGCTGAAGCAAACGGTTCATCGGATTATTTTGAAGTTTGGTTTAGATTTAAGAACGTTACATATTCTAACGGAACAACTCAATTAATCGACGCTGCTTTTGATGGATTTTTAATTAATGTTGGCCAAAAAGGTTATCAAGGTGACCAAGGTTACCAAGGGTACCAAGGCTTAGGATATCAAGGCTACCAAGGTACAGTGGGTGAGGAAGGGGAACAAGGCGAGTCTGGAGAACAAGGTATATCTGGCGCTTACGCAGGACAAGGCTACCAAGGCGTATTAGGGAAAGATGGGTGTCCGGGGTGTGATGAATTTACATGGGGAACTAACATAGAAGACTGGGCTGCATGCACTTCCGCTGATTGCGAAGAAAGTGAGGCTGATTCTGTGGGATTTTTGAATGCCGACGCCGCCGCAGAAGCAAATACTTTAGAATTTTGTAACGAATATGGACCTCAAACTTTAATTGATACCGCTAAACTGGGAGACTGCATATACATACAAAAAGATGGAACAACTTATTATCACACAATAACACAAATAGAAGATAAAGGTTCCTGTATTTTAGAGTATAGAATAATACCAGCATTATCCGTTAGTCTTGTGAGAGACGATTTTGTATTCGTTTGTGGGACGTCCCCCGTAGGAACTTTAAGGGCCGCGACAAGTTACGGAGATACTAGTATTGAAATTAATTGCACAAATAATTGCGGCAATCTAGAAATCGGTGACATCATAAGAATAACTGGCGTTACCGGAGATGGCTCAGTTCAATCAGAAGACGTTGAAGTGCAAAACATAACTCCGATCGGAACTTTACCAAGCAAGCTTCATACACGGGGCGTAGTAGACATTCGTGATGCCGCCGAGATACAAGTGAAGCCGCTTAGTTTCGATTTCGGCATTGGAAGTTTTATATCTGGTTTGACGTCGTCATGGAGACGGGACCTATATGTAGGCTTTGATTGTAAAGGTGACGCTCACTTATTCAAGCCATGCCCCAATCATGAAGGATGGGAGATTGAACTGGGATTGACAAGCCCAACGTCGGTTTTGAACGAACCACAAAGATTTCAAATGACGACCGGACAAGCCGGACAAGTTCACGGGAATGGGACCGCCTTTCCGGATACAAATGCAATTTACACAATTAAATGTTTTGAGGATCCATTGTTCCAAGACGGCGCGCCCTGCGCCCACGGTTTCGTAACCGGCGAATCTACGGTGGTATACGAGAATTGGCCTACAATTGCTGGGGATGAGTGTGGCGATCTGCCCCCGCTGATGGCTTTGGAAGATTTTTTTGGATGCTATGTCATATCCGATGACGACGGCCACGGCGTGGATTATCGTGGCCGATGCGCCGGCGACAAGTCGCAGGCTTCCAATTGTAGCAGCTCCCACTGTAGCCCACCGCCGGTTTTATGGCCGAGAAAGATCTCCGATACCCACGCTACTTTACATTACACTAGAGGGGATGCCTTAAATGGCGTAGACCCAATGGCTCTTAATAACCTCGGGTTGGTACCGCCGGGCTCGTGGACGACCGGCGGCCCGCAATTTTGCCTTTGGCACAATTCGACCCCAGTTCCTATAGGTCCATTAAGACTATCGATTGATCACGAGTCTTCAGACGAGGCGTACGATCTTCAGAAAAGATATGGCGAAGAACACGATTGGGGCGTTTCTACCTTAGTAAGAAAAGAGGTGGTTGGGGGAGGTGCGTTGAATTCTTCCTGCCATCACAAAGGTCATTGCCTTGAGACTGGAGACATGATCATGATTGATGAACGAGTGAATACAGGAAAAATCATGAGACATCTTGGTCCAGAATTTAGACTGGGTAAAACTTATTATGTAAGTGTAGGACTCGGGATTGTCGGAGCAGATGCCAACGAATATTTTGCGTTATATAATACTTACGAAGAGGCAATGGATGAGCGTAATAGAATTAAATTTACAAAATCATGTCAAATCAATGCGGATAAATCAGTCGAAGGCTGGCTTGGTCTTGTGCCATTTGTTAAAGTGTACTCCGCAACAGAGCATAAATTTGAAAAAGTTTCAGCAATCGTAGCATGCTCAACAAGCAAAATAGCTTGTTACTTATCGGGTAATGACGGTTTAAATAATTCTCCATTTATAACAGACACATGCTTGGCACCCATACCGTCCATTGCATCAGAGCTATTTTTTGACAAAGATAGTACTCTTAACGGCGTAGCTGGTGCGGTTACTGGGGAAGATTTTTACTTGATGCCATCAGGCGCTAGCACTCTTCCGGATTTCGCGGCATGGCCGGAACCAAGGTGGACCACTTTTCAAAGGTTTGATCCAAGCAACCCACTCCTGACATCTCTTCTGTCATCGTCAAGTCAAACGGTTTACGACACCTTGAAGACCGCTCTAGGCGATCCAGTCGGACTCGGCCCCGGCGAGGTCGGCGGCGAGAACGCAAGAGCCAAGTACTGGGCATATGGCACCGTAGATATTAGTCATCCAGCGAACAAGGATGACGTAATGTGGGTTGGTACACGCTTTGGTGTTCCAGATCCGAATAACCCCGTTAGGGCGAATGCAGTGATCAACGCCAACCGCTTCAATGACGGGGCTGACCCAAGCTTTTTTGACCCTGATTTTAGATTTGCAGAACGAAACCTTACCGTTACCCAATATGTGGGGAGTGGGGATTGGGACTTGTCTTCCTGCTCTATTTGTCCTCAATGGTACTCAGCAGAGATATGTGGATCAATGACTGATAACTGCACCGATATTGGTGTTTTAGGTGATTTAGGTAGCGCAGGCCAGAGAATATATTTTCGGTTAAACCCTTCAAATCCAACAGTTTCGCACACCGACTTAATGAGCAGCTCCGGCGGATCGTTCCAGCTCGGCGACACCGCCACTTCGTTTTTCTTGAAGTGTGGGTACAATTATCCGGATCCGGTGTTGAATCCGGCAAATGTAGGTCCGGTGGACGGCTTGCCGCTTGGGCCGTTCGACCCTGAATGGGAGGCTCCGATGTATGTTGATAGCGAGGACGCGGAGGGCGCGCCCGATAAAAAAGATGCTATCAAAAAAGCAATAGCCGAATTACCCCATGGCTTTCTAAAAACCGTGCCGGGAACTATTAAATACCCAGTTAAACCTTTGATTGGTGACTGTGAACATTTAGGGTTGCGTGTTCCCGTTGTTTCTCACCCCGGGCCAGTCATGTCTGCGGAAGGGGGTTGGCGAGAGATGTTCCCGGAAGTCGCGGCGGAGGTTGACGACCCAACTTGCGCGGGAGACCAAAAGGCTTACAGCGCAATAAGGTGCGGCTCAGACGATGAAAGAGATAGAATATATTTTACAGGAATAACAGCAAAAGGGAAGGCACCGTATTCAGGGCCGCCTAGCGGCTTGTGGCTGCGAGAAGTGCAACTAGATTTATTGAGCGAAAAGCTCCTTGGTCGCACCACTAAGACTATATTATTGGAGGGCGTCGAAGGGGACGCGTTACACCCGGAAAAACTCACAGACCGGATGGGCGTAGAGCACTCCAATCCGCTAGCAGGAATGCCGCGTGTAAGAATGGTTAAAGTTAGCACCCTGAGAAAAGACGAAAAACGAAGCGACATGGGGACGGAACAGACTTTGCTGGTGGACTTTAGTCATAGTGGGAAATGGGAGGCAATTGCTATTTACGAGGCGTGTTGTTACGAAGGGTCCGCATGCACCGGTCATGAGCGAGCCTCGCATCAGTTTGACACTTCCAACGCTCAGTCTGTTAATCAACTGACGCTGAACGCGGCCATGCAAGGGGACGGCGGAGAAGGCGGTGGTAATTTTTCGGGGGGTGGTGGCGCGTACCTTTGGTATATCGCTGATGCGCTCGGCGGATGGGCGGCAGAACCTAGACTGAAATTTAGAGCTACTGCCACTTCCGACGGCGAAACTGTCGACCTGAAGGCGGAAGAATTTCATTCTCTTAAACCCTCGTACGCGCTTTTTGCCGGGAGTGTATTCCCCGATATAACAGAATACCCTATGGAAGCGATTACTCTTACGCCTTATGCGAACAACGTGCCGTCTTTTACCGTCGACATATTACAATATACCGTAACAAATGCGCCCCATCCATATTCGACCGTGGGAGAAAGGAGAGGGGGGTGTGATACGATTCGGTGGAATGAAGATGATCATCCGCCCGGGTACGAAAGTCAACATGGTTATGAATGGCGAGCCCTCATCCTAACGTCTGAGGGCGGCACCAAGCCGGAAAAATTATGGTGCGACGATGACCCGTGTTGGGACCCCATCGATTATGCCCAGATGGAACTCAACGACGCATGGTATGATGACAACTTTAGCTCAAGCTCAATAAATGTTACACACACAGACAATAATTGTTCGTGTTTCTCGGGAGATGAGTGTATCAACATGGCTGAAGATCCCGTAACTGATTTGCCACAAAACTCCCCGGCTACTATAAAATTTAGCGCAAAAGCCGGCGATTTAACAAAAATGGCTCGAACTGGTCAGAGAGATGAGGCAATCACAGATCCCGCAACTGGTTTGCCAACGGGTGAGACAAGCGATAATTATATAAGTCAATTTGATATTCTTGAGAGCGTAGTGCCGCCAATCATTACCGGATTGACCTTCGAGAATCGGGACGATGAGATCGGCTATTGGAGCAACTTCGCCCTTAGAGTGGAAGCTTCGTCGGCGGAGGAGCGCAAGCCGGATGGTATACCAATATTAAAGGGGTATGGCTGGCACTCGATGGTGCGATTTGAAATCGACGCAGAGCTCGGCGGAAAGGAACAGGTGAGAGGACTTCTCCCTACATATATTGGGGCAGGTGGGCCTTCTTCAGCGCAGCTTAATTGCTCCAGTCGGATGCTCAAGGACAACGAACATTTCTGCAGTTTTGAAGCTCCCATCTGCGGAAACGAGGCGGATTTGGGCGGCGACTTCGTGGCGTATGGTGAACGCCCCAACCTATCTGTGACTTGGGGCGCTGGGTGGATGTATTTTTCAGCCGACCCCGAAAAAACGCTTGAAGAACATCTCTCCTTTGGGAAGGGCATCAGTAACATAGACCTGACCACGGGCCTGCAGTTGGGAGCAAGTGAACAAGATTTAACCAAGCCGTACGGGCCGAGTGCGATAACTCTCAGGGGTACGCAAAGCAGAGTGATACCACCCGTTTCTGGGTGCAAGACGTTTTTCAATGTCAAGGATGATCTGGGGAGCGCGAACACCGAAAGCGTCGACCATGCCTTTTCTATATCGGCTAATCCCGTTTCCCTGCTCGCGGAGGGATATAGCTGTTGTGTCCGGGGGGATATCTGCTCGGAATTCGAAGAAGGGCTAAATGAATGGATTTTCGTAGACCCAAGTCTAGAAATTGATGGCGTGCTTGTAAATCAAAACAAAAAGGCTTGTAGCGGGATACATAGCAATGAGGCGATGAGGACCTTTAACGCCATGGAAGCGCCGCGGGGCATTGTGCTGGACCCTCAGGATACTATTCTTGGTGCAACCAGTATAACCGACTTCACAGCTTGGACTGACGCGGGGGATGGGATGGGGCTTGGGCATAATGACCAGCGCGGCTTCATGGAAGATTGTTGCGGTAATTCTGAACCAAATATTCATAGCGAAATGGAGTGCGTTACGACAACAGCTGCTCCACCTGAAGCTACTTATTTTAGATTTGCATATAGGACCTTGGTGATGGACGGCGCGAAGCGGGGGTGGGAGTGGCTACCTGATTACGAATCGAGAGTTAGAGAGGGGACTGGAGCTAAGGAGCCCCAACGAATAAATCCCGAAACCGGCTCCCCGAGAAAGACCATACATCAGGTTCATGTTCAAAGATTTAACGAATTACGAGGAACAGCTACTGTTAATTATGAGGTGTCGATGCCGGGCACCAACACCCCGTACCATACTTTTGCCGATGATGATGACCTGATCGCGGTCGGAGAAAATCCCCTCGGTCAACAAACTGTAAAAACGGGGACGCTAACATTTAATGATGGCGATGAAGTTATGGTCATTGAGCTTGTTATCGATCCCGACCAGTTGCCGGAAAGCGATGAGGTTTTCGAGGTTATTTTGTCGTCACCGACGACGGATTTCTTCGGCAGTACGCCGGTTATTACATGGGATGCCGTCGGCGCACCGACGTGGTTGGGTCATTACGTAACCATAAATAATGACGATTCGGTATATATGGGGTGGGACCCAGATAGGTTTGGCAACCCCGCAACGCTTACCGTGGGCACCAATGGTACAAACGGTACCGACATTAATGAGATTGGCGACGGGATCATACGTACGTTACGCGACGGAACACTCGCGAGTGGAATGGTAACCGATATCACCTTCACTACCATAGATGGATCCGCAGAGTGCGGTGTACATTTCTCGGCGGACGGCTCAACCGCTAACCCGGTCTGTCCAATTGGAGCGAGTTTCGCCTTCACTTCGAGCATGACGCGCGGGAATAATCAGGTAGGCGGAACGCCTGTGGTGTTTATGGCCATTCCGGGCTCTGGAGAAGGCGCAACCAGAACTTTTCAGATAAAAATAGAGCTTCCGGCAGGAGCCAACAACACGCAAGCAACCTCGGCTGGACTAATGAACAACATATTAACAGTAACTATGGTCGACAACAGAGGTGCTAGGGCGCTTATATGTTCCGGCGCTGAAGGAGATGGTGAGAATCCCGCCAACAGCCAACTTGTTTATTCTATGGAAGCTTCAATCGTAAGAAGCACGCAGTCAGCGGGTCAAACAGGAGGATCCGTTCAAGGGGGCATTATGATCGCAGAGGCTTCGCATAGCATTCCTGCTTTCATTGATTGGATTACGCAAAATATAGCAGCTTTAAATATTAATGTATTATTCCTTGAGCATATAAGTGACATGCCGTTACTCGGCCCCGACGGCAAGCCTACAGGTAAATACACTTTACCTACTTCCATAAAAGACGATCTTATTCCCGAAGGCGCCACTGTAAAAACACACCAAGATATATTAAATGAATGGCTAGCTACCAAAGGTGGACCCGGCACAAAAGAATATCACGCAATGCTTCACACTATGGGGACGTGGGATATAGGCTCCCACGCTCACGGTGGCCAATTTTCTGACAACCCTACCGATAAAGATGAACGTGGATTCTGTTGCTCAGAAGCTTGGCCGGGGGACAGGATGGTAGATCAATGGATGGAATTATTCAAGGCGTGTAGTGATGAAGGTATCGACATTGTTGGAATCAACCTTGAAGATGATGCAATCAATAAAAGAAATATCCATTGGGCAAAAAAAATTAATGGTTATCTTTCGACCCATCCAACAGCTAAATTTTTGATTGTGGGTGGAGCCGCACACGCCACCGGTGTTGATCTTCTCGGCGACGCGTTGGGAGACGCCTTCATGCCAAACGCGAATAAGCCCGCGGTGAATACAATGATCCAAGTAAATGGGAATGGCGGTAAATTATTCGTACCGAGTTACAATTTTCAGAATCCCAGTTGTAATAGTGGGCAAGACAGTGTAAACGCTGTAATCGATGGTCCCCTCGGTGATATAGGTGACCCGATTCCGACGGGCCTTGGCTCATGGGCAAGTGATCCATGTTTTTGCTTCTGGAAGTTTAGGGGAGACCATGGTGTTGATTCTTTCCCTCCGACTTATCAGTTGCTGCCGGTAGATACAAATTATATTGTTTATATGAACGACTGCGTCGATCAGCTTGGAGAAGATGCTGGGGGCGGTGATATGAGACACATTGATTTTAATTGCGCAGATATTTCGCAACCCGCTAGGGATAGTCATTACGAAGCGGATTTAGAAAATCCAGACGCAGCCTTCTCGCCGAACAAGGGGGACCTAAACAAAAATGATATCCCCATATGGGATAGAGACTTCTACCCCAACAAAGAAGACCAAAACCATCTAACACAAAAAATTAAGAGAAAAGGCTATGGGAAAAAAGATTGGGCAATGGGGCAAGAGACCTCATGCAACGGCGTAGCCCCAGATGATGGAAGTTACGTACAACCGATCAATGTCACCGGAGAAGATAAATGCTACAGAGTGCAAGATTACACTTACATTAATCAAATTGAGCCGTATCACGCAGCAGGTGGGCGGGCATGGTCTGATGATCGAGATAGCCGACCCACGGCTCCATCCATGAAGTCACCCGCCCAAGCTGTCGCTGACGAAGCGCCGGGGCAGGGCAGCGGAAGAAGACTTGATGAATGGGAATACAGATCCAACCAAGGCTGGGTAGAGTGCGACTGCGCAACGCATTGTTATTATTTGGAATATAACGGGACCCCGAATTTTGGCCTGACAGATGATACTTGGGTCGTGACCTCTGATCTCGCCTCGGGGGTTTCCACCAACGAGTTGATAGTGAACAGATGCGAAGATGGCCCGTTCTTCGTCGAGGCAATCAGTACAAGTTCTGCGGCTAATTATTTCCGGGCCGGAAGGCTTGGAGGAGGGGACCAAGACGTCGTAGATGCGTTTGCCGATCAAGGAGCTGTGAACCCCATCGACGCCAGCCTGAGGAGCATGGGCTTTGGATTCGGTCAGCCCGGCGGCGGCCCCGCCTTACGGGCAGCTTATGATAAAATTAAATTCATGACAAAAGTTGACGTTGACGGAAACATCGTGGACGATATGTCGTGCTGCGAATGGATGGCGAATGGAGCTGCTCCAGAATCTCGCCCAACGCAATGCGGAGCACTGCCTGACCCATGTTGTGAAACTCCTGAAGTTGAAAAATGTACGTACGACGTGGGTCACGATCAAGAAGGAGAAGATTGCACCAAGGGAGATCTGGGTTGCACTTGTGTATGTGAGAATCCGGTCTACGTATGCTCGAATGTCTGTATAGATGGCATGGACGGCGCGAGTGCGGGCGGTGGTCAGTTGCCAGCGGGCGGGCTTCAGCTCGGTGACTTGGATGGAAATTGGCTTTTAACTACCGTGCCAGCGAGTTATACCCAGCCCGACGAACCAAACGAGGGGTGGCAAAACGTTGGGGCCGCTGGGGACGAGCGGTTTAACGGAAAACAGGTATGGTCTCACACGAACCCCGCTCCGCTAGCGGGTAGCACCCCAATTACTTATTATATGTGGATGACTGCGGCTGCGGGCAATAACCAAATGTGCGTTATCTCATCGGTGGATGATTTCGGTGGCTCAACGGCTTCCTCTACCTACTCACCATACATAGCGTCTTTGGTGGAGGATACGGGCACCCTCGATGCCAATGGCGATCCCGTGTTTGAATATCAGTCGAATCCAGAATGCCCGTATAATTCAGCCAATCCCGCTCTCGGGTCGCCCTGGTTTGGTCCGGAAGAAGCTACCGGAACAAACGCTACATCCGTAGAGTGGTGCAACGCTTTCGTCAACTGCCCCGGCTGCGAAGAAATTTCCCAGCCGCCCTCTGGGGGCTGTTGCGATGAGAGCACGGTAAGAAGATACGTACTTGCAGGCGGCGGCGGCTTAACCACGACACCGATGCCCATACCCACCCCGATTGTTTACATGGGGCATATTTGTGATGGCGTTGGCGGGCAGTTTGTGCAAGAAAACGGGGTAGATAAACAATTCTATTTCTGCGACTTCTCAAATTTAGTTAACGGCATAGAAAACTCCACCAATTGGTCAGGATGGAGCATCGGAGAGTCATGTGGCGGAGAAGCGGCAGCGGGTTGTATATTTATTCCAAATTTTGCTAAGTATACATATGGCACCGGCATGGGTTCGGCTGGATCGGGACCCACGGGTAGCGAAACCAATGCTGACCCATGGGACGTTAACGACGCTGACATAAACTGGTTTGACGAATGGGAAGCCCTTGGTGGCGCGACCACCGGCTTGAGACTCACTTCCCCGTGCGCAACAGGCCAAAGCGGCGGGACGTGCGGTTGCGATTTCTGCGGAACATAATAAAATGAAAGAATCAAACAACATACCGAAAGACGAGCACGTAACTCTACCGTGGAGTGATCCTTACGTAGAGGACGTTCATGTCTGCGCCACGACCAAGGTGTTAAGTAAGTATATTGAAAAAAATCCTAATTTTAAAGAAGACTACATTGCTCAAGAATTAAAAACTAGAGACAGAATAAAAGAAAAAAGAAATAGCCCCTTCTCCTCGCATCCTGTTTATGAAATTAAAGTATATTATCATGTTATTGTGGATAGCGCGCAGCAAGCAACGCTAGACCCTTCTATACTGCAAGGGCAAATAGACGTATTAAATGCCGACTTCAGGAATACTCATGGAAATGATCCAGCTAGATGGGCTAGCAAAAACATAGATACACAAATTCAATTTTCTTGGAGCGCGGCAGACATAAACAGAGTAACAACATCAGAAATATTTTTAGCTGATGACAGTATGAAATATGCTGCCACCGGCGGCAGCGATGTTCATAATCCAACGGCGTTTTTAAATATATGGGTTTGTTTAATTGACGGAGGGATATTGGGGTACGCACAATTCCCCGGAGGGTTGCCCGCTTCAGACGGAATAGTTATTAGCGCTTCATCTTTACCCGGACTGGGGAGCGGCGGCGCCCCTTATAATCTCGGAAGGACAGCGACACATGAGGTTGGGCATTATCTTAATTTATTTCATATATGGGGAGATGGAAATTGTGAGGTAGACGACTTGGTAAGTGATACTCCAGTTTCGGGCATGTATAACATTGGCTGTCCACAGGAATCTAAGGATACTTGTCCAAATTTAGCTGACCCAGATATGTGGGAAAACTATATGGATTATACTGATGATGCCTGTATGAACATGTTCACAAGCGGTCAAAGCGGCAGAATGAGAGATTGTCTGGTGAATCAAAGATCCGGCATTTTTAGTGCGGTAACCAGCGGAACAACGACTACAACCACAACTGCGACGCCTTCTTCATCAGCTTCATTAGATTACGTGCAGCAATCTGGATTTTTATCCAATTGTATTGGGGTATATTCTAACGACAACTTTGTTTACGCCGTAGATTCTGGCGCAGGCACAGATGGAGGCTTATACGTTTTCAGTAAAGACGCGCAAGGTTTTCTAACTGAGCTGCACCAAATTCCATATTCAACGAAAACATTTCTTGGTATTTGGGGTAAAAAGAATTCAGGAAACGACATATATGTTGCGAATGGGTTAGACGGAATACAAATATATACCGTGGACGCAAATGGTCTTCTAACTGCCGGAGGAAGCAGCAGCGTGTCTGGGGCGACAATGGCTCTAAATTTGTTTCAAGACGATAATTACCTTTATGCCGCTGAGGACCTTTTTGGTCTTGGTGTATATGATTCTAATTTAAATTTTGTGACAAGGTTTGCGCCCACAGGTAGCCACGCTTACGGAGTTTGGTCTAGTGGGACCTATGTTTATTTAGCTAATGGATATAATGGAATAGATGTTTATTCTATAGATTCAACGACAAACACATTCACAAACACAAGCACTTATGTGGACGTAAACAATGAGGCTATACTAGACGTTTGGGGAGATGGTAATTTTATATATTCTGCGAATATGTCGGGTGGCATAAATGTATATTCGACAAGCAGTGGAACGTTAACCTTGTTGGCCAATCATATTGAAAACGCTCAATCGGGTTCAGCGCATTACGCTTACGAAATATGGAGTAAGGGAGCGTATTTATTTGTAGCGAACTATGCAGGAGGGCTCCTAGCGTACGGAGTAAACCAAAACAATGGAAGCCTTAATCTATTAGCGTCAGATTCAGCTCACTATGCAGACCCAAATAATGGGGCGTCATGGCCAGCGGTTGACGTTTTGGGAGACAGTAGTGATTTCGTTTATACCGCTGCGGTAGGTGGGGGCATTATAGTTCATAAATGGAACGATGGAGCTAGTCAAGGAGCAACGACAACGACGACGGCAGCCCCAACTACGCCAGCGCCCACAACGGTCACGAGTTGCATCGAAGAAGATGGCATCTATTGTCTGACTTCGTCAGACGAACGATGCGACAAAAGGGTCTCTGCGGAAGTAAGAATAATTAGTATCGTAAATGATTTTATAAACATAGAACCCCTGTGTGACGTTTCTGTATTAAATAGCGTAGTCAACGGAGACAAGGTAACTATTTGTAAGGGAGGGTGCCCCGGGGGAACGGGAGAGCTGTACGTTTCTAAAGTTAACCCAGTATGCGCTTTAAACGGAGACTTTTGGATAAAAGTAGACGAAGAAGGAAGTATCACAAATTTTTACAAAAAACAAAGTGGATTGTGGGACGAAAAAGACTCCAATGTTCCATGTCCCGTTACTACTACTACTCCACTGCCGACTACAACCGCTGCTCCAACGACTACTACTCCCGCGCCAGAATTGAGGATATCCATAACCAAGCCAGACTTTCCAACCTACAACTCGTTGGGTAATGTGCCGGAATTAAAAGTTAGCGTAGTCGATGTAAATAATGCTCATGACCATTGGGCTTGGCGAATCGATACACCTTTTCCAGCAAGTGGGGCTGCGGGAGGGAACCAAGTCCTCTCGGGAAATACCGCTACGATTACAGAACTTACTAAAGGGACTCATACAATTTATGTGGCGTTGGTGGACAGTAGCAATACTCTTCTGTCTGCCACCTCAAACTATAAAACCGCTGGCGTACAGGTTATAGTTGCTCCGACGATCTTTGTTGAAGGAAATGTGCCAAACTGGAATCAACCTAAATTCTACGAAAGAACTAGCGTAAATACGACCGGACCTATCACGGGCTTGTACATATCGGAATCTAGCGTAGGTAATAGTGACGGTTTTTACGCTTGGAGCTCTCCAGCTTCAGCCGCTTCTCAGCTGGGGCATTTAAATACGCAAGGTAATTTAGCTTTACCAGATAAATCTTACGGGCATCTACATGGAATAGACGATAAGATCGACGGCGGTATACTTGGCCAAGATTCTATAGGAATTGACGGTACAATAAAATGGAACGAATCATCAACGAAAGGAGGGGGGCATGGATGGGGAGATTATTTGATAGACGGACCTATATGGAGACCTCAGGTTAATCAAATTCCATCTTTTTACTCAATAAATCCTGCGACTGTTGGGGCTTGCGAGCTAACAGACTTTGGGTGGTTTATGAATACCAGTAACTCTTCCGAAGATGTAACTCAGCCTTCTCCGGCGGGGACAAGAATCGGAGATGGATTAATTGAGGATGAAAGCGATTTAGGAACGAGCGTAATGGGCGCATACAGGGGGTTAAAAGATTTTTATAGGGTTGCCGGATACGACAATGTTATTGGAATGGTTTTTCATATGGGCGCACTTCACCCCGCCACCTCTTATCCGTCTAACGTAGAACTTCCGCTAGAGGTGCCAGAACAGCCTCAAGGAATTCTTCCCCGACATTGGATAGATAATTCGCTAGATGGAATGTTAGACGGAAATTATATGATTGCGGGGGTAAACCCAGCTATAACTTGGGAAACAATAAGGACAGAAATAGACGACGGAAGAACCGTCATCGCGCATATGCAGGGGTGGAGTATACAGCCTATTGCCCCAGTCGTTATGCCAGCAAACTTTCCGAACACAACGCATACGCTAGAGAAACAGACTACCTCAGCTGCGATAGGAGATGGAATTGGCTATTATCACATTAATGACGAAGTCACGGTAGACTACGATAATGGTGAAATTTACACCCAAATGATTGCAGCCACCCCCTATTGGTCCGGAAAGGCGAAGGGCCACGCAGTACTAATTATAGGATATATTCCTTCTGGAGCCGCTGATGACATTTCTAATTCTGGTAATACGGATTGGATAATCGTAAGAGATAATTCAGAAAATACAGAAAGAAATGTTATAATTCCATTCCAAAGCGGTAACATAAATCCCACGGGAAATGTTGACACAACAAGGTGGGGTGCAGATATAATAATGAGCACTTATTATACAGACATATCTCAAGCGACAACAAACCTTTCTGATTGTTACGGTAATGTTTGTAATCAAAATTTTTGCCCAGAAAATGCAGAAAATAGATCTCAGTACGTTGTCGACCTCTCTGGCGGTAGTGGCGCTTATACTTACCCCATAGGAAGTAGCGTACTTAAGTTCTGCGACACGCCTTCGACGCAAACCCAAATACAAACGACTTGGAAAGAAAAGGACTGTATATATTTAAAGGTCGATAGCGGGTCGTATGCGGGGACATATTATCATACTATTTTAAGCATTACCGAAGGAAGTGGTTGCCCCTCAACTATTAGTATTTATCCGGCTTTGACAATACCCGTCGACGTTACTGATCAATTATCTTGGTATTTGTGCAATTCATGCAGTAGTTGTTCGGGAGGATGGAATCCTTATCCGACGACGACAACCGCTGAGCCAACTACGACAACAACAGCTAAGCCTGTGGGGAGAATTGCTTATATTGCTAATGGTCGAGCTGGCGTACAAACTTATTCTGTTAGTGAGGCTGGGGGAATAACTCCTGTAGATTCTGACGATACTGGGATAACCAGCTCTTCCGGGGCACTCGCGAATAACTTCGCAGAGGCGACCGCAGTTTGGGGAGATAAAGACATTACAAACGGTCAAAATAATTTTATTTACGTGACTTACGAAAGCAATGGTCTACATGTTTACTCTGATGATGGCGTGGGGAATCTAACGCATAAAAGTTCTCACGTTGGCGGTGGTTCAGCTTGTGGGGTTTGGGGGGATGGAAGTTTCGTCTATGTAGCTAATGGTTGTTTTAATTGTATCGACCCCTCAGTGCCAACAACTGGAGACTCTAGGATAGAAGTCTATTCCGTTGATGATAATGGTATTCTAACTAACGTATCTACCGCTTCGCTTCAAGGAACTTTCCCGAATGCGTCGGTTGGAGCGGAAGAAGGGTTTAGAAATATTACTGGAGATGGAACTTATATTTACGCAACCCTCAAAGGCGGCGATAACAGCGCTGTAGTCGATCCAGATGCGTATAGTGGGTTATATGTTTATTCCGTCGATAACGCCGGGAGCTTAACTTTCAAAACTATGTCAGCTTTATCTGACGAACAGGGTGCAGATGGCGTTTGGAGTGACGGGCAATACATTTATATGGGTAATAATTCTGGATTACATGCTTTCGTTTTTGACGGAGTATCTTTGATTCTTAAGGATAGTATAAAAACATCACGCACGAGGAATGTGAAAAAGATTTGGGGGGATGAAAACTATATTTACGCATGCACGGGGTATGTCGCTGACGACAGCGCAGTAAATATTTTTTCTTTTGATGGCACATCTTTTGCTCACGTTGGAGCTGATCAAACTGCGCTAGAAAATAGTACGGGGGCCCACCATACTGCGGGGTTCTTGCCTAGCCATTATGATGTTTGGGGAGATGGAGATTTTATTTATGTAGCCAATGGAGAAGAAGGATTACATGTTTTTTCTGACGTAATCGTGGCGCCGACGAACACGTTAACAAGGTTGGGGTCTCACAGATTTGCTGCCTCAGCGTACGGTAGCCAACTCGAGCGAGGGCTCGGAATTTGGGTTGAACCTAAATTACCGCCTAGATTACCAGAAACTGTTTGTCAAGACAACTGCAGCTTAACGACAGTTTGCTATGATTACTATAATCAGCCCTTTTATTGTTCTGAGGTAGATTGTGCCGCTGGCAATAATGGCACGAAAATAATCGGCAGTGGAGACGACGGCAAGACGATGATGGGGGATAAAGTATTAAAACATACCGCCGTATCTACAGGAACGATGACTTTAGAATTCAGAGTGAGAGACTGCACTCCACGCACAGGTATTGTGACTGACGTCATAATTAGAGTGAACGGAATCATAAATCAAACTATTACTGGCCCGACTTTAACACGTGGTTATTGTTACCTGAGTCACGTTGGTAATTCTACAAGCATTTCGGTAAACGCTGGAGATGTGATAACCGCCGAAACCGCTTCTTTAACCGGAACATATTCTTATTGGTCATATTATTTCATGTACGAAAGTAAGGTCAGAGAATGCTCGGCAGCGCCTAGCGCAACTACCACTACCACTACCACTACCACCTTAGCGCCCGGAGCAACTACGACAACTACGACAACGACTACCACTGCAGCGCCCGCATCACAAACGATCAGTTTCTACGCGGCAGCATCTTCTATTCAAGAGGGAGACACTGGAACACAAACTCACAACGTAATAGTTACAAGAAGTTCGGGAGGCGGAACGGCTACGGTAGTTTACGCAACAAGCGATGTTACCGCTACCGCCAGTGATTATGTTACTGGTGGAAACGGAACGGTGTCTTGGGCGTCTGGGGAAACGTCTAAAAATATAAGCATAACCATTTATGGCGATACAACTATAGAAAGCGACGAAACATTTAACGTCACACTTTCAAGCCCAACTTATTCTGGGGGCAGCTCAAGTATAACGGGAACCAATCCTCACGTGGTTACAATTGTTAATGATGACGTTGCGACGACGACAACGACTACTACTACCCCCGCACCAAGTATATCAATCGTCCATCCATCTTTAGGAACTTACAACACGATTAGTGAGGTTACCTTAACTGATTTAACCGTAGCTATAGTAGGAAATGCTCATCATCATTGGCACTGGAGGTTAGGCACGTCTTTCCCGGCTAGTGGATCCGCAGGAGGAACGATGGTGACTACACCCGGAGATCTTACTGATGCTATAACTGGGCTTACATTGGGAACGCATACCATAAGCGTAGCTTTAGTAGATTCGGCTCATAACGTATTATCTCCGTCAATTACCGCAAGTCATGAATTTATTGTCGGCCCGACAAGGTTCGTAGATGGCGACGTTCCAAACTGGATGCAACCTTACTTTTATGAAACCATAGTTAGTCCGCCGCCAATCAGTAATTATGTTATAGCTAATAGTCCAAAGTTTGAGGCTTGGTGTTCTCCGACCACCGCCGCTTGCCAACTTGGTCATTTAAATACTTTTCATGGGCTTACGCTTCCCGCTAAAAGCGGTGGTCATAATCACGGAATAAGCGATTTAGTCGACGCTGGACCCATGCCAACGCCTGACACGGGGCTAGTAGGAACTAAAACGTGGGACTCCGAACATGGTTGGGGAGACCACTTGCTTGACGGACCAACTCAACGAGCGAGCACAAATGCCATGTACGGATGGTATCCTTACGTCGCCGCTACGGTTGGAGCTTGTGAATTGACCGACCTTGGGTGGTTCATGAATACTAATAATTCTTCAGAGAACTCGCTGCCCGTCGTTCCGGGGACTCGCTCGGGGAACGGAATAATTGACGTACAGGGTTCTGGGGGTATAGGTGGAGGAACCTACATTCATAATATTTACTTAGGATTAAAAGATTTTTATAGAGTTGCTGGATACGGATTTGGAGTACTTGGTAATGGCGTTCCATACGGAATGACAGGAATCGTTTATCACAGACCAAGCGATGGAACAGTTTCTTCGTACCCATCTAATACAATAATCCCCTTTGCGCTGCCGGAACAACCACACGGAATATATCCACGCCACTGGATCAATCAAAATTTATTTAACAATAAAGTAACTGTTAATAATACAGATTACATAATCACCGGAACAGACCCACAGATGATGTGGGACACAATCAAGCTAGAAATAGATGAAAGTAGAACTGTTATTGCCTGCCTTCAGGGGTGGGACCTTCAGTTGTCGTCTGCGCCATATCATAGCACCTTCCCTAACACCATACACGTAGCAGAAAAGGTACAGCTTGGACAAGCCGCTCCCGAGGGGATAGAGTACTGGCATCTCAAAGCTTCGGCTAATGTTCACCCAAACCCAAACCACCTTCAACCACTTTCAGCGGCAGATTCAACCGACCCGCCGCACTGGGGAGGGACTGCCTTGGGTCATACAACATTAATCATAGGCTACATTCCGGCTGGAGCGGCTGACGACGTTTCTACGAACAAGGATACAAATTGGCTTATTGTTAGAGATAACGACGAAACTACGAATAGAAATGTTATCGTTCCTTTCTCAAGCGGAACAAGTTCACCCGGCGCAAATGTCGATACGACAAGATGGCTTAAGGATATGATTATGGCTACATTGTATACTGATCCTAGTCAAGCTCAACCCGCTTTACCAGATTGTACCGCGCCCCCCCGGCTCATGGAGTGATTGCGCGGATTGCGAAAATAGCTTATAATAACATATTTATGAATAAACCATCTTTGACAATTGGAATGGCAACGTTTGACGACTTTCATGGCGTCTATTTTTCCGTTCAAGCACTAAGAATGTATCATCCGGAAATAATGAATGAAACAGAAATTTTAATCATAGACAACAATCCGTCTGGGGTCCACGGAAAAGAATGTCGCTCTTTATCAAACCATTCACCAAATATAAAATATTACGCTGAACCAAGCCCGGTAAGCACAGCAATTAGGAACAAAATTTTCGAACGCGCCAAGGGAGATTTCGTTGTTTCCATGGATTGCCATATTCTTTTCGAGCCGGGTTCACTTAAAAAATTATTAGATTATTATAAAGCTAATGACAAAACTAATGATTTATATCAAGGCCCACTTGTATATGATAATTTAAATAATATTTCTACACATTTTGAGCCTGTCTGGCGAGAACAGATGTACGGAATTTGGCAGACAGACGAAAGAGGTGTAGATAAAAACGGAGAAAAGTTCGAGATCCCCATGCAAGGGCTAGGTATTTTTTCTTGCAGGAAAGAGGCTTGGCTTGGGTTTAATGCTATGTTCCGGGGTTTTGGCGGAGAGGAAGGGTACATTCATGAAAAATTTAGACAAAACGGAAGAAAATGTTGGTGCCTGCCCTTCTTAAGATGGGTACACAGGTTTGGTAGACCTGATGGAGTAAAGTACCCACTGACAATAGACAACAAATTAAGAAATTATTTTATAGGCCACCATGAGCTTGGTTTAGATGTTGCCCCAGTCATTGATCATTTTTCTAAATGGAAAAAACCAGATTTACTACGCACCATGTCTAATAGTGTGAGAATTCAAATGGAAACATTGGACATTTAAGAAATAATTGTAACAATTAATTTACCAATCAGTGTAATTATAAGCGATATGAAAGTTGTAGACATTGCAGATGAAATTTTTAGAGAATTGGCTGAGCCCACAGACCTTAGCATACCAGCTATAAGTTATTGGCTTCGTTCAAATATAGGGGCATTAAATAACAATATTAATATGAGCTTTGTTATTAACGAGACTACCCACGAAATAGAGCACACCGGTCACGAAGGTGAAGCGGCGACTATTGGCTTGGAAGAGACCGCTATTTTAAAGAAAATGTATTTTGTATATGATTACGAAAAAAAACTTAGAAGCGTCCTTGGCGCGGCGGCGCAAGATGCAGTTATACAGATTAGCGACTTGGGGACCTCCATAAGAAAAGTCAACAAAAACGAAGTAGGGAAAACTTTTGCACAAGTAAGAAAACAGGAGATTGAGGAGCTAAACAGAATGATTGGGAACTATAAAATATCCGCTTCTATTCCTCGGCAAGTGGCTGGCGACGACACCGCTGAAGGATACTATGACGGCTCTCAGATAAGCAAGAGAACGGGATATTAAAATGAGCTTAATAAGCAACGAAGAAAAAGCGCAGATTCAATCTGCTTACGAAGAGTTTTTTGATACATTTCAACAAGCCATTACAGTGCATAAGGTGTCCGAAATAGTTATTTCTGATATAAATTTAGATCAGATATTTGGCTACGAAGAAGACGCTAACACAGAGAATTACAGTTACGAACATAAGAACAAAAGCTTTGCAGCTCTTATAGTTTTTCCTTCTAGGGGCGATCAAACGTTAGGCGTTATGACTGAAATGGCTGCCCAAATTCCTGATGGAGAAATAAGGGTAAAAGTAAAAGAAGATTGCAAAAATTATATACAAGCCGGTAAGACGGAGAAGGTGGAAGTAAAAAATAAAAATTATACATTAATTAGTACAGAAGCGGAAGTAAATAACGTTTTAACAGGATTTTACATTTTTAAACTAAAGGAGGTCAAGTAATGCGCGCAAAAATTACTGATATAAAGATTAACCAAAAATCATTTGATAAAACAATCGGCAACGCTGAAGCGTTTCAAAAGAGGGCGGAGAAATTAATCAATGAAAGGCTAATTAAAGAAAAACAAAACCTTCTGAAAGACTTTGACGCTCACCCCGTTACGAAAGAGATAGATGGCGGGGCAAGTGCGTCAAACTTATCGGGAACACTTGCTGGGTATGGAAATTTATTTTCATTTATTGGATTTGAGAGCGGCTCCTTGCCAACGCAAGCTGTGAAGCAATTTTTAAGTTCTTTCGTTAAGGTAAAAAAAGGCAAGAAAAACAGAGGTTTAAGTATAGACTTTGACATAAGCCTTCCAACCATGGAAGATTTTAATTTTGCTAAAATGCCTTGGGAATCTGGAAACAATTGGGTAAGGTCGGTAGAAACAGGAATATCTAATTTTAGTTATTTTATGCATAAGGCTTATAGCTCTTCCAGATCAGGTCAGGGTATACAGATTGACCATAAGATAAGGGTTTCTAACTCTAAGGGCATACCCTATATGACTCAAATTTTAAATAAATTTAAAAAAAGAATGAAAAGTAATAAGTAATGAAAGCTCAATGGGAAAATTTAGTAATGAGCAGCATAATGTTGCATTTGGATCATCTTATATGTAAAGATGGCGAAGGCTTCATCAACTATTCTGGGACATTCTACCAAACTAGGGCAAAGTATAAGCAATATCACTCATACGCCTTGCCTTACAAACAAATTATAGCTGATACTTCGGTTTCTGGGGCGAATAGCATGCAGGGAGCTTATATAGATGGTGTATTTAAATCTGTGGGCGAATCAGGACTAGAGGGGATAATCCACCATAAGGGAACATTGTTGTTCGATAACGATATGTCTGGCCACGCTCTTACAGGAAACTTCGCTGTAAAAGAGTTCAATATGTACCTCACGACAAAGTCCGAACAAGATTTACTATTTAAAACAGCAAAACAAACTAACCCTAAAATTAAACAAACCGACGAGGGCCTTGACCCAAATACCGAGGCGTACCCCGCTATTTTCTTAAAGAACATGGGGGGGTACAACCAAGAGTTTGCTTTAGGAGGAATAGATAATAATATTACATTTGTTAGAGCTATAGTTCTTGCTAATTCAGCTTTTAGTTTAGACGCGGTTTGCGGACTAATGAAATCCACGTCTCACAGAAATTTTGGGATAATAGGAAGCCTTCCCTTTAACGCTATAGGAGCTTTTACGAACGTCACTTACGATTATGAGGCTTTAATCGCGCAAAACCCCCCGGGGAGCTCCGCTTACATAAGGGACGTTAGGATGACAAAAATCATGCCAAATCAAGCCGGCATGCAGGACTTGAATTTGGACGTTTTTGCCGCGTTTGTAGACTTCGAAATTCACGCTTTTGGCGGAGATCTTCTTTAGCCTCCGGACAAAATTTATTTCACAACCACAGTAAAAAACTGTAATAAACGAATAAGGAGACATATATCTTATGGCCACAACAATCAGTAGAACTATTTATACATCTACCAACGTGCATGTATCGCCCAAGGCTTTGACCGGGGCGTTCACAGGCGCAGGGTGGAGTCATTTGAGTGGGTCTGATGCTATCTTAAATACAGCACAGAACGCCACTTTTTCTTTGAATATCCCGCGCGCAGACGTTAACGTTTTCGGTGTTGAGGGTGTTCTTGACAGACCTCAGTTAGAGGCTGAGACCGCAACGTTTGAGTTCGGTTTTATCCCCGAGCTTTCCAACTCTCCAGCCAGAGCAGAAACGCTTACACCTGTTGATATGAACTCATTGATCGCAGACACGATCGCAGAGCTTCCCACTTACGCAGCAGCTGGTGCGGCAAAAGTAGGGAGAGTTAGCGATGCGTTGATGAATTCAGCGACAGGCGAAGCAGCTGTGGGAGCATTGGCGAACTTCACTATCAGCTTCACTGGAGCTAATGATGACGCCGCTGATCCCGCTGACCGCGGTGGCGTCGCCGCCTACCCCGACGTTGCCGGTTCCGTAAGCCAAGCCGTTCCAGTTAAAATTGGAATCATTGCGACGAAAGCAACGGTTGTTACACCTCAACAGGTAAGCTTAGGTGTTGCAGTAATACCGGTTCCCGGAGTTGCTTCCACTTCCGGACTCTTAGATGAGTCGTTCCCGGATGGAGACGGAGACAACCTTATTGAAAGTTGTGCTCAATCTGCCAGTTTTGCTTGGGACGTTCCCGTAGAGCTTATTCTCTGCTTGGGATCTGACCCAGCTACTGACGGACATGCTCTTGGCAATCCTCCGGGATCCGCCTCGTTCACTGTCGAAGCTCTTAAGGAGCAGCTTGTTACACAAGTCGACGCTCAAACTTACGTGCTGACAATTGGTGATTATACTTTCACCTTGGCTCAGGGTAATATTGACTCCAGAACTCACAACCTCGCAGTTGGCGACCTCTTTGGTTCGTACAACTACGTGATTGGCGGAACTGGTGACGGCTTCACAGTAGCTTAATAACTAACTGATAAAAATTCAAAACCTCGCTTCGGCGAGGTTTTTTTTGTGTCTTTTTTGTCTTTTGTTTTATTAAATAAGTGTAATTTTTAGTAAGGAAAAAGGTAATTCTATGAGTGAGGAAAAAGGTAATCTCTTTGCCAAGGCAGAGACGAAAAGAATAGTCACTAAACTTTTTAAGTATTATTTGTCTTCTCTTGAGGACTTAAGATATCAGCATCAATTAGCTTTAGACCGCTTAAAAGATGACCTTTCCCCCGAACAAATTGAGATTTTAAATTATTTAGATTTCAATCGTTATAGCTTAATTAGGAAAAGAATACTAGATAACGGTAATGAAACAATAAGAGATTTACATAATTTTTTGGAAAATTTCGACATTGAACTAAAAGATAATATATTAAATAATAAACCGGAAAAAGGAGAATAATTATTATGGCGAAAAAATGGCTTTATAAGTTTACTATCAACAGAGAAACCGAAACGGAAAAGAAAACCAAGTCTACCAACGACGAGGGGAAAGAGATTGAGATCATCGAAAAGGTTAAAGAGAAGTTTCCCGTAGAGTTTTCTATACAAAAACCATACAGAAAGCTTTACGATAACGCGGAGTTGTTCTATGGCGTAAAAATGTCAGAAGGTATTAAGGCTGGATTATTGACCAGAAATCTTCTCGCAAAGAGATACGAGGATGACGGCGGAGCGTTTAGTGAAACGGAAAAAGAAAGATATTCCGAGCTATACTTGGCTATTTACAATAAAGAAGAAGAATATCAAAGGCTCCAGCTTAATTTAGATAACAAACCCCAAGAGCTAAAAGATAGGCTTGCTCAGGATTTGTTGTACGAACTTTCAGACTTGAGAAGAGAGCTCACTGATATTGAAAGCGCTCAATCAAACATTTTCGATCAGACTGCAGAAAATAGGGCTAAAAATCAAACAATTATGTGGTGGGTATTAAAGCTCGCTCACTGGAAAGAGTTTGATCATAAAAATGAAGAGCACTACTTTTCGGGAGAGACCTTCGAGAATCAGCTAGACGCTTACGACGCTTACGAAGAAGAAGGCGACGAATTTCACGCAGAAGCTATGAGAAAATTAGCTTTTTTTATAAGCTTTTGGTATATGGGAAGAGCTACGAGCGAAGAAGACTTCAAAGCTGTTGAAGAGCTTTATACTACTCAAAACGAAGTTCCCGAAGAGGAAACGGCAGAGGAAACGGCAGAGGAAACGGCAGAGGAAACCGAAGATCAGGCTGAGTCCGTGGCTGAGGAAAAGAAGCCAGCAAAAAAGACTACGAAAAAAGCCACGCCCAAGAAGAAGCGGGGAAGAAAGCCCAAGGTAAAAGCCGCCGAAAAGGTAGAAAAGGTAGAAAAGGTAGAAGAGGCTAAAGAAGAGGTAAGTGCCTCTACAGCAGAAACCTCAGAAAAAAAACCCGCTCTAGAAGAAGTTTCTGCGGAAAAAGACGTAAATCTTAACTTAGAAAAATAGTTTTGAAATGTGACCCTTAATGACTCGAAAGACTGTAGACATGCATATAGAGAGATTCTTCAAGGCCATTCGCACGTAGAAGAAAAAGACTTATATGTAAAACATTTTAAAGAGTTTGATCTAGGCGAGTTAGAGTATTTATACAAAAAATGCGAAAAAAAGCTTCAAGAAAAAGGGATAGACAGCGAAAGAGAAAAACTAAAATTTCTTGAAGAGGAAGAATATTGGGTTGAGGCGGAAGAAGTACAATACCTTGAACGGAAATTAGCTGTACAAGACGCTTATATATTTCGTGACAAACTTGTAGACCCCGTACAAAGAGAAAACTTCAAACAAGTCATTGAAGAGCAGGAAAAAAAATTAAAAGCTATACATGACCTAAGGCACGAATTAGTCGAGCCCACTATAGAGGGGTTTTGTGAAAAGAAATTAAGCGAACATTATGTTCAAAAAGCTTTATTTAAGGATTCTGACTTAAAAGAACCTCTCATTTCGCCTGAAGAATTTGAAAACATTTCCTTCATTGAATTAAGTGAATTAGTAAAAATATACAATAATTGTGCTAATAAATTTTCACAAAAAAACGTCGATCGAATAGCCGTAAATTCTTTTTTTCTTAATCCTTTCATGATGAGCGATAACGATCCTGTAAAATTTTACGGAACGAGCGTTCTAGATTTAACGCTATATCAATTAAATCTTTATAGTAAAGGAAAATATTATAAATCAGTATTAGAAGAAGGTAAAGACCCGCCAAGCCACCTTTACGAGCTAATAGATAAAGATGGTTTAGACCCAATAGTTGGCTGGTTTGACACATCTTACAACCAAATTCGTGCGGAAAGAGAAAGGTCAAATGCTGCGTCAGCTAGGCAAAGGGCCACGGGAAGATAAAATACGATTCTTTTCTAAAGAAGTGTAATTACTGTTGGAAAAAGGTTATATTTACATGGCGGACATTAGACTAAGACTTGCTGGAGAAACCACCCAACTTCAAAGAGATATTAAAAAAGCTCTAAGAAGTGGGAATTATTCTTTGGGACCCTTAGACGGTAAGAAGTTCACGCAGCCCTTGGGAAGAATTAAGGGTCAGCTCGGGGAATTTGAAAAATCTATGGAAGCCGCAAACGCCCGTGTTATCGCGTTTGGAGCCTCTACTGGAGCCATTTATGGTGTTGTTGTGGCAATCAAGGAAATGGTTAAAGCCACCATTGAAGTAGAAAAAACCCTCACCGACATTAACACCATCCTCGGTGCAACATCCAGTAATCTAGAATCTTTTGGAAACTCTCTTTTCGCTGTAGCAAATGCAACCGGACAGTCTTTTAAGGTCGTAGCTGAAGCGGCAAATGAATTAGCCAGACAGGGCTTAGGAATAGAACAAACCTTAGGCAGAACAAGAGACGCTATGATTCTCTCTCGCATTGCCGGTTTAGATGCAGCTTCTGCGGTTACAGCCTTAACGGCGGTCTTGAATGGTTTTACGAAAGCTGCTCACAGCTCGAACGAAGTCGTAAATAAGATGGCGGCTGTAGACGCCGCCTTCGCCGTTAGTTCTGCTGACCTCGCGGAAGCAATTAAACGCGTTGGCAGCACAGCTTCCGAAGCGGGAGTTTCTTTAGAAGAGTTGTTGGCGATTGTTGCAGCCACACAACAGGTCACGGCTCGCGGTGGCGCTGTCATTGGTAACTCGTTTAAAACTATTTTTACCAGAATGCAAAGACCTAGGGTATTGGATACTCTGAAGGCTCTCGGCGTAGAGACGACGAACACCTCAGGAGCAGCTTTAGGCATGATGAAAGTAATGGAAAATCTTGCGCAAACTTACGATAAGTTGGGTTCAAGACAAAGGTCTGTCGTAGCAGAAATGGTTGGCGGAGTATTTCAGGTTAACATATTAAAAGCTGGTTTAGGGGACCTAGCTAAGGAATCTTCGCTTTACGCTAGCGCTTTAAAGATCGCGTCAAGCGCCGCTGAAGAAGCGAACAACAGAAACGAACAGCTTAATCAAACTATAAGCTCTCAATTAATTAGGACCATGAACAACCTAGTAAGGGTTGGGGCTAAAGTCGGTGCACTGACTTTTGGTCCAGTGATGGAAAAGAGCATGAAGTCAATTAACTCCATGTTGGGGGACGCAGCGGGTGGAGAAGGAACCGGTCAAAAAATAGGAGCTCAAATTGCAAAAGGTCTTTTGTCTGGCCTAGGGTCAATAATCAGCGGCCCCGGCATAGCTTTTATTACGTTAGGAATTCTAAAATTATTTCAAAAATTAATTAGTTTCTCGGCGGACGCTGGAGCATCAATGCTTGGATTTAACAATCGGTCGAAGCAGCAAGCCGGAATTCAAGCTAATATTTTAAACTATCTACAAAAAAACCCACAAATTATTGCCGCAATTAATGCTGGTTTAATAACTGAGAAAGATTTGCACGGTTCCATTCTTGCTCAAATTCGAATGGAAAACCAAGAGCTGGCAGAACAAGAGAAAATAGCCAATAGAGTTTCTAGTAAATTAGCAAGATCAGGCCATAGAGTTTCTACGGGTGGATCGTCAGAGGGAATGATTGTCGCTGGTGGAAAATCTAAAGGTTATGTTCCCAGCCTTAGTGAAGCTTCATACGAAGAGTCAAGCGCAAGAAAATTAGGCGCGCCCCCGTCAGTAAAAGCCGTCAGTCGTCCAGATATAAAAGCTGGAGGCACAAGGGGAGCTTTAGTCAACGATAGAGAAGAAGTCATCACCCCAAAACAATTTGAAAAGAAATACGGCGTAAAACCTAGGGGGGGAGAATCAGCGGTTATCCCGATGTATGGAGCAGTAGGGGTGCAGAGACGAAAAGAATTAAAACAAAAAATTGAAAAAGCTAAAAAGCCAACCAACCTTGCCACAGGGTTTACTCCGAATTTTATTACAGAAACTGACGTTGAAAAATTTAAAAAATCAACATTTAACAAAAGAGTTGCTGGCCGGAAGAGTGGAGCGGTAAAACCCCAAGGAACAAAGCCAACGGCGTCACAAATGTTGAGGTACATGAATCAAAATGTAAATCAAGTAGACGATGCAGAACTCCAAACTTATATAGACTTAAATCGCCAAGGAAAAATATTGTTGAATTGGCCGCGCGGAGGAGATAAGCCCAGCGAACAAACACAAGCAAAGATTTCGCAAATGTCCGGAGGCAAAGCGGGAACAAGCAAAAAAGCCGGAAGATCAAAAGAAGAAAGAGGCGCGGGTTTATCTGCGGCAGATATAGAAGGCCCAATCCTGCCAGTGCTTAAAATGAGAACCGGTGGTGAAACCGCAGAAATTGGCGGAAGAACCGCAGGCTTTGGTTTAAAGATGCAAGGCTTGCAGAAGGATTTTGATGGCAACTTTAACAATGAATACGGAAAGCTCGTCGGTAACATGGGAGCAAAAATGTTCCAAGGTAAGCCAGAGTTACAGAAAGCCTTTAAGCCTCAAAAGTTGGCTGCTGACGCACAGGGTCAAGTTAAAGGTCATGTGTGGGAAAGCTTCGTAAGAGGCATGATGGCAGAAGAAAAAGCGGTGGTTAGTAAAAGGGTTGACATAAGCAAAGGCACGAAAGTAAAGCCAGAGTTTCAGCATCTATTTCCGAAACAGCTTCATAAAGGCGGGTTTGAAATTAGAGCGAGCGGAATCTCGGAAAAAAAAGCCATAGGAAAAATGGCAGAAAGTGGAATCTCCACATCATTCGCAGACCTTGGATCAGGCTACACCACCACAAAGGGTGGAAGAAGAAAACTGACTCACAAAGAGGCCAGAGAGCTATATGAATACGAGCATGGCAAAATGCCATCTTTCGCCCCAACTCCAAGGCATGCCCCAAGTCGAGGAACCTCATCTGCCGTAGACTTTGGCTCTAAGAAAAAGGGGGGCATAAGAAGAATGGTTTTAGATATGGATTATCTAAAAAGTCATTATGCAAAAATGGGTCCAGATGTGGCCGACGCATCAATAAAGTCGCAGCTTGGTCCAAACGAAAAAACCCCAAACCTTAAAAAACTTTTTGATAAGATTGCAACCGAAGCTCAATCCCAAGGAAAAAAAACCTCTCTAATTAACGCTGCTCCCGGCGCAGGAAAAACGTCTTTCGCCATGGGAAACAAAGGAACACAAATAGCGAGCCTTGGCGATCTCCAAAGGGGAGATAAGTTGGCGATAGTTCGGGCAGTTGAGAGAGGGGAAAATTTAGTAAAAGAACCTTATTTTAATAAAGTAGATAAGGTAATGCACTTGGATGTTCCACCTGAAGAGTTAACGAGGAGAAGAGCTCAAAGAGATAAAGCGATCAGAGCGGGTACATCAAAAACAGCTTTTGGCAGACCAGCCGGTTCAACCGAGTTCGCGGGAAAAGATTTCAGCGCTGCAGAAGCTAGAGTAGCAGAAGAATTTACAGGAACTACTGGAAAATTCAAATCCCTACAAGCTAGAAAGGGCGAAGGTGATAGGCAGGGGTGGAGAATGAAAGACGTTTCAGAGATCGAGAAAATTCATGACACCCCAATAGTTATGACCGCTGGAGCATTCTCCCCCCCACATAAAGGTCATGGTACCATTTTCAAAAAGATGTTGAAGGACGCGGAGAAAACAGGAGCAGTGCCTATAGCTGCGGTATCAAAGGGAGAGGGCAGAACGGGGGACGTAGGGTTAACGATCAAAGAAAAAAGAAAATTAATTGAAACAGAATACTCTGGAATGCAAACCATGGGTATTTCAGGATTTGGGGGTATACCTGAAGTTATGCGAGGTCCCGACGGAAGGCTTATGAGAGCGAAAGCTGGACAATCAAAAGTTATTCTTGGAAGCGATAGGGTTAGCGACTCCGTAGGAGCGAGCTTCAGCAAAAAGGGGATAAAAGTCGAAGGGGTAGCTAGAGATGTTAATTCAGAAGGGATGGATGCGGTAGACGCAATAAGCGCGACAAAAGTAAGAAAAGCTATTTTAGAAAACAGAACGGAAGATGCAAGAGCAGCCTTAGACCCTCGAATTGGAGAAGTACTTACCAGACCCGAAAACATTAATAGAATGAACAAGAGGGCGGCAGTTGTAGCAGAAAAAAAACAAAAAGAAGCCGGCGTCACTACTTTAGTAAATGCAGAATTCGGAAATCTAACGAAACTAGCTGTTAGTAAAGGCATCAGAGGCGCGGAAGAAAAGCCCATTTCCCGACTCGTTGGCTCAGTAACAAAGTCTGATGATCCACAAGTCCTAGCTTCAATAGCGCGAATTAAAGATTTAAGAGAAAACGAAAAAGCTAAAATCAAAAAAGACTACGATCATCGCCTTTCTCAAATGGCTCGCAAGAATCCCATATCGATGGCTTCTGGTTTCGTTCCGAACTTCAGACGCGGTCAACCTATAGATTACGACTCCGTAGCTACTCTCTTAGGCGACAAGCAATTCGTCGACGCTCACGGCGGCTCACTCCGTCAAGCGTCTAAAGCTTTAAACATAAACTCCAACACGTTATCAAACGTAGCCAAGAATACGTCCCCTTCTGGGAGCGCTGCGCTAGAGGCTCTTGGTAGTAGAAGATACGGAAAACTTAAGGAAAATATCCAATCGATCGGGGCCGAGGGCACGAAGAAGCGTGGAATGGGCAGCAGTTTTCCGGCTGTAGCTGGAAACACGTTCGAAGAACAATTTAAAACCTACCTAAACCCCACAGCATCTGCCGGAAGCAATCCCGCCATTGACTGGAAAAGTATTCCAACCGCGGCCAAGAAAAGAAAAGCTATTAAAATGGAATCCGGATACTCCGTAGGAGATACAATCTGGATGATGGGGCGATCCCGAAAGGATGGGACTTCGGGCCACGGGCACTCATACATGGCTGACAAAATAGCCAGATTTGAAGAGACCATTCAAAAAAGAGCGCAATCTTTACTAAAGTCAAAAAGAAAAGGAAAGGGGAAAAAGAATCGACAAACTGCACCGAAATCTATTCACCTAGGAGATCATAATATTGCTGAAATTCTAGGCTTTGACCAACCGGACCCTCGACAAGACGGATTAAAACCCGCCAAATTAAGCAAGAAGGGCTCTTCAATATTAAAAGACCTCGGCATCGTTGGGGGATCAGGATTATCTGGAACAAAACCCGGAAGCAAAGCTCCCAGTCCAGAGGCAGCACCCTTGCGAGCAATTGCTCACGCATTCCCAAGGTCAACAATTTCTTTAGGATACCAAAAAGACTACATACACTTTTCTCCAGAAACGACAGGAGGTCATGACGTTAGAGGGGAAGCGGGAAAAAAATGGAAGGAAGCGAAGAAGAAAAAAGGAAAAGCTGCGGGTTACCTTCCTAATTTTGCAGAAGAAAAACTTACACAAAACTTGGGGGGAATCAAAGACGCTGTCGCAAGAGAAGAATCCAGAGGGCACAAGGCTGAAATCTTATACTCACAAAGACTTCAATCACCGGTTGTCGTCAACAAAAAGCAAGTTCAAAAATATGGAAGAAATGCTGACCAGATAATTAGAGAAGATCATGTCGAAAGAGGTCAAGGTGGGTCAAAGGCTAACCTGATGAAAACGGGATCCGGCAAGGAAAGCTACTCCGGAGGGTATGTTCCGAACTTCCAAGGAGATGGGCATGTTCCAAATTTTATGGGAGGTGTATTTGGCGGCATGGGCATAGGCATGCTTGGGTTTATTGCTCAATTTGATACGTTAAAAAGAGTGTTAGACCCCGCAGAAAGAGCCCTCCAAGAAACCGCGAGAGCTTTAGGAAAATTTCAAGCAGCCATGGATAAAGCGGACAGAGAACTGGAGGAAATAACCAGACAGCTAGACGACATTCAGGCAGGTAAAGGGCCGAAAATAAAGAAAGACGAAAAGAGACCGGGATTCTTTACTTCAGATGATAAAAATACTCAAGACATTATAACTAAATTAGATAAAGAAAACAAACTTGTTCGGGGAGCTGATGAAGCAGATTTCGATTATGAAGCAAGAGCGCAGAGCCAAGTAACAGGGGCGCGAAGAGAACAATTAGAACAGGGACAAGTGGATGTTTCGCGTGAAAGGGCGACAGCCGTAACAGGAGTAGACAGAAGTCAACAAGAGCATCAAGCACTAGAAGAAAAACAAAAATCCGCCGAAGAGTTTAAGGGAAAAATTGCGGCGGGGGCAATGGCAATTGGTGTAGCGTCATCTGTATTTGCCGGGATGATTAAAGATGAAACTTCGAGAACCAAAAAAGCCCTTGAAGCTCTAGGAGGGGCAGCGCAAATGTCAGCGACCGCAATGTTTATGATTCCCGGTCCTATAGGCTTGTTGATAGGCGGAGTTGCCGGGGCTTACATGGCAATGTCTGGCATATCTCACGCTATATCAGATATCGGCCCGAAACTTGGAAAATCAGCCGAGCTGCATAAAGAAGCTATGCAGAAATTAACCGACGGACTTCAAAAGTACGCAGCTGCTTATCAGAAAAGAGAAAGCGCCTTAGAAAATCCAGAGATGGAAGCGTCAACAATCTCAAGATTAAACAGGCAAATGGCAGACGCCATGATGGATGTTCCTGACGCTTATAGGACTCAAGTTCAATCTGCAAATTCCCTTTCAGAAATGCAAGATAAAATGGCAGACGCTCTAGCTGCAAAAACAAGGCTAGTACAGCAAACAGACTTTGCGGCAAAATTTGGAAAAAGACTTGATGATTCCAAAGGAATGGGTTTTGGCGTAGGTAAATTCATAGAGAATGTAACGCCTAATTGGGCTCTTCCAGTGACGCGATCACTGGGCGTGACCGGCAAGCAGGCGTACGACCCAAAAAGCTCTTCGGGACAGATGGCTTTGGAGCGGGCGGCAAAAGATTTGCTGTCTAGCATGGAAGATGTAGACATTGAAAAAATCGCAAAGATGCCGGGAGTCACTAAAGACAATTCGGCGAATCAGATTATCCCGATGATGCTCGATTTTAAAACTACCGCGGAAGAACTTGCTATAGCGTTAAGAGCGGCAAAGACAAACGGCGACGCCGCAAAACAAATGTTCTGGAAAGTTTTCCAGTTAGCGAGAAGAGGGTCCGAACTAGCAACGTCTGAGAAAAATATTAACGCCGTACGATCAGAGCAAGCTGTTGTTAACGACAGAATGAATGAATCAATGAAACAATCTGTCAGCGCTTACAATAACGCAAGAGAAGCCTATCACCAATTTTTGAGACTCATAGGTAAGAAGATGACGTTCGCGAAAGAAATAGTCTCAGCGAGGCAAGGGGCTGAGCGAGATGTTGGCTATAAGGGGTTTGAGCTTAACTTAAAAAGAATGTCGCCCTTTATGTCTAAAGGCCAATTGGGCCGATCCAAAGATGAGCTTGCCATGGCTAAATTAATTGACGGTTACAATAGAGGAATAAATAAAATATTAACCCCCGTCGCGAACAATATAGCGGGGATTATGGCTCGGGAAGTAGGAACGCTAAAAGCGTCAGCGACAGCAGCTAAGGTAAGGCCAGCGGGAGGAAGAGGGGGCTACAAAAAGATAGCAGCGCAGGACAAAATTGACGCAGCAATGCTTCTTCAAAAGATGCTTTCCAATATGGAAATGAAAGAAATTGAAACGGGGGCAAGCGCCACAGAGATCATAGCCAATAGAAAAGCCTTGATTGAAAGTCCCGAAGGACAAAAGGCGCTTGCAGATAAATCTCAACTAATATTACAAAAAATATATCAAGCTGAACAAAAAGTTATCGAGCAGCTCGCGAAGGCAGACGTGAAGGATCTCCAAAAATTAAAAGAACTCATGCTCCAAACCAAGACTAACGAGCAAATGAGACTGGATATGAAAGACTTGAAGTTCGCGGGAGGAATAGAAGCCTTTCTCGATCCCAAATCTCTTCAGCCTATCATAAAAAATATTAAACAAGGCGCCAAAGAAATGGGCATGTCAGATGTGTCTGGCGCTGTAGCGGGAAGAGGGGCCCTGAAAATGGCTCTAGGTTTAAAAGACGCCATGGGAGGAGCAAAAGCGGATGACCCCCTGTTCAAGGAATTAAGGTCAATGGCAATAACAGGGAGCATGCAAGCCAAGCAGCAATTTCTTAGAGGCGGCGCAACATTTAACCGTGAAGAAGGTCAAAAAGCCATGAGAGATAAAGACCCAGAGGGAGCTCGACGATTCTTTGACATAGCCAAAAAGTTTGATGAGCAGGCGAAAAATACCACTCGCATACAACGCTCCTCGGTTAAACAGTACGATAAAAAGGTAAAGCTAGATAACACGGTAGTAGGAAATTTACAGGAAGCGAACAAGTGGCTGAGAATGATTGCCTTGGCCGAAGGTAAGAAAAGAGAACTAACCAAAAAAGCATCGGCTGACGGGTTTGTAAGAGCGGCGAGCTGGACTCCGGAAAAAGGTCAAACTAGATCAGGAATGTTGGAAGGGCAGGTAGACCGGGCCAAAGAGATTTATACAGGGGTAGGACAAACGAAAGACTATTTTGATAAATATTTTAAACTTTTAAAGGAAGGGATATCCAACGCGGGAGGAAATTGGAACTTGGAAAATCAGGTAGGAGATATAGCTAAAGGATTCTTTTTTCAAGATTTTAATGCAATTACCGAGGGTTCAACGAGTATACTTAGCTCATTAGAAAGTCGGTTGGGCGAGATTGCCAAGCAGCTTAAGAGTGATGGCATGACCTCCACGGACAAAAAGGGCCTGCTGTCGGAGCAGCTGATGATCAATAAGTTCTTGGGAGGCTCTAAAACCATTCTCGACGATGATGGAACCATGCGAGGCGTCAAATATGACGAAAAGAGCAGGATGGGACAATTAATTGCTCTTGGTAAACCGATGAGCGACTTTAGCGTATCCGTGCAGAAGTTCATAGATTTTGCCGCCGTTAAGGATAAAAAAACTGGGCTTCCTGCGCCTCCTACTTTTAAAGTAAAGCTGGCGTCCACGGTGGGCACTTTTCAGGACGGGCGAGAAGACAGACAGCGCCTCGCTCAGGCGTCTGAGAATTTGGTTAAAGCTGAGAAAAATCTGAGAGAAAACAAAACAGATTCGGGCGCGCAGTGGCAAGTCTCAGAGGCAAAGGCGAACTTGGCCGCAGCTAGGACGGCGGTCGACAGAGGTGCGGGCACGGGCGGACAAGGAGATATGTGGCTTTGTAATTGCATATGTCAATGTCTTCAGGGGATACCGGAGGCAATAGCTACGGCGGTTGTCGCTTATTACGGTATTGAACGTCCATCGGGGCCCGACAAGAACATGCTGACGTTGCTGGGTCGAGACAGACACGGGGTGTCAACATCCTCAAAAGCCGCAGCTAATGCGGTATTACCGTTAAGGGCAGCTTTGCAGCGAAACCCAAAAGCGATAGCGAAAGCTTTAGAAGGAGGGAAAAAATTGTATGGCAAAGCGAAAACATTTGGTCAGGAACAAATTATGCCACGATACCGCGAGGCTAAACAGGAAGGGTTCGGTCAGTATGTCAAAGCAGGTGTAGCGGCAATGGCTACAGATTTCGGGGAAGGGCTGGGCGGCAAGGCAGAAAGCGTGAGACCCGTTGATAAGATCCGGATTGCCCGACGCGAGGACGCGGGACTAAATCTTAATAATAAAGCTGCTCCCGGTGCAAAACCCCCCGTACTTACCGACAAATTTGGCCAAGGACATTTTGACCAGCTTCAAGTAAAAACAGTCATGAGAGAATATACCTCTAATGCAATGAGGATTGGCTACGGTTTAAGGATGGTCGGTGACGCAATTATAGATCCGATAAAAACCTTGAACAAAATAAAGGAAGCAACTTTGAAAGCTCATAGTGAATTTTCGTTCGGGTATAAAGTTCGATCGCAAGTTCATGGAGGAGCGGCGGGCGCGCCCAAGTACACGGCGCCACAGCAAATGAGGATTGAGCAGCGCCAGCACACCCTTAGGACAGAGTCTACCAAGCGATTTGATGCAGCTAGTAAGGGTGGTGCGGTTCCCGGAGACGAATTCGGACCCAGAACACCGGTGCCGCGCACGGCCACCGTTACAAGGCCACGCGTTGGGACAGCTTCAGAAGCGTTGGAATGGGCAAAGAGCATGAGGACCGCAAAGCGCACGGGAGGCAACCTCTACGGCGATATCTCTATGAGGGCCCAAGGCAAAAATGTCCTGCCCGGGGACGTAGACGCACAATACCCACGCGGTCAAACGGACCCCCGCACCAGCAAGATGGGTACAGGTGGCACGGGAGTGGGTATGACGGACGTTGAACATGAAGCGTGGAGAGCGGGTGAGGCTGAGGCGAAGAATCGAGGAATAACAGACCCCGGCGAAGTAAAAGCTTTCGTAAAGCGGCATTTCCAAAAAATTATCGAGATAATTAATGAAGATGCATTGAAAGTTATAGCAAGCAATGAGGCTATCGATCCAGCGGTCCGCCGACAAGCGTACATAGACGCAGAATCAACCCCAGAAAAAGCAAGAACAAGCATAGACGAACAATCCCAACGACGCACTACCGGTGCAGAAAAGTGGCGCGCAAGAGGGCAAAAATTTGCAACTTGGATGGGCGGGAAAGACTCTGTCAAACAATTTAGAGGCGGGCGAGAACTTGGAGGGATAGAATATAAGGGTGATTTCAAGGCTCGAGACAAATGGTTGCAAAAGAATATGGCAGAGCGCGGGGGTGGTGGTGGTGTGCCCGGCAAAACAGGCAGTTTATTTACGAAAATAGGAAGAATATTTGGCCAAGTAGAGGAAGCTCTTACTGGTCCTGAGCGCATGGCGAAAGGCTCGTTGGGGATGGACGGCGTAATTGGCGCAATAAAAGAAAATACAAAAAATATGATTAAGGGCTTGGTTGGAAAAGGACCGCGAGCCCAAGGACCCGGGATGTTCGGTAGGGCGGCAACAGCTATTGGAGAAATTCCCGGTGGAGTCGCGCAAGGATGGCGCGGGGGTAGTATAGAAAAATTAACTATTTCTATAAACGCATTAAAAGCAAAAATTGCAAAAATGCCGACATCAGCCTCGACCTCCATAGAAAAATTAACTACTTCTATAAACAAATTAAAAGCAAAAATTTTTAATATGAGCGAACCGATCCCCGGCGGGGGGGATTGGTTTTCATCTAGTCCGCCCATGGACGAGGGTCCCTTTCCGCGCAAGACGAACCCGGAGCTAGGCAAGGTGCCCGGCGCTCAAAAGAAGCTCGCCGAACTTGAAGCCGAACGAACTGCTCTCGAAAAAAACCCGGAAACGGCAACAAAGGGGCCAAGAGGGCGAGCCGAAGCGAAGCTCGCCAAACTTGAAGCCAAACGAACTACTCTCGAAAACGCAAACAGAGCTGGTACTGTTCCGAAAACACAAACAGGAAGAGCTGCTTCCAGACTTGGCGCGGGTATGAGACGGCCAATCGAGCTTGGTGGACTTGGAGATATGGGAAACTGGATGGCAGACGGAGTAAAGAAAACGTTTACAATGGATCATGCCAAAAAAGCGTGGAGCTGGACGTGGAAAAAGTTTAAGCATGCCACGAATATGGCGTTCGAGCCGCTC
>Ga0114993_10000452_pt1 | contig 48140 bp, 64 predicted proteins | sample ArcticOcean_MG_C_FD_87042 | JGI IMG/M metagenome (GOLD analysis project Ga0114993, IMG submission 87042) | Marine microbial communities from western Arctic Ocean - ArcticOcean_MG_CB2_150 | ecosystem: Environmental > Aquatic > Marine > Oceanic | place: Arctic Ocean: Canada Basin | collected...
GATGCTGGTGTTAGTGACTATAAAATTGATATGGTCGAGTTAGTTAAAAAAGGTCAGTATAGAGAGGCACGTGAATTATTGTGTAAGCAAATACGTCCAGATGAGATTGACGATATGTGGCGTTGGATGTACGATAATTTGGAATTGTGGTCAGACAATCCTGACGGTATGGATAAAGCAATTTTAATTATACGCAAAGGATTAGTCAATCATACTTTAGTTGCTGATCCAGAGATTAATTTAAGTGCAACACTTATAGAGTTATCTCAAATTAATTCTTAGTTGCCATAAAATTAATCATAAGGGTTACCACCACCACTGCTTCTACCATTGGAAGCCATCCAATCAAATATCTTTTCGTGTTGAGTCATAATTTCTCGATCAACTTCACGCAACGTTCTAATTTCTTCTCTGAGTTGATCCACTTTAAATCCTAACACATCAAGTCCCGAAATAGCTTGATCGTGCTCTTGGATTTCTTTAATCGCTTGTACATTATTGTGAATAGCAATACCACATTTCTGTGCCTCGGCCTCTAATGCCGGAATTGCTGTACCTTGTATACTTGCTAATCGTGTGACTTCTGAATTTAATCCAGACATCCACCAAATGAATCCACCTGCTTGAACTAAAAAGGCCACTGCCATTGATAGTATAAGTCCCTTGTTTATAGAATTGTCGCTCGAGCGACGATTCATTGAATTATCCGCCATATTTCATCTCCCAACATATTTATTTAAATAAGGCGTTCTATACTAGCATAAAACCAATCGTCTAAATGGTCAATTTTTCTATATTTTTTATACATTACATGGTTAGCTTTTACCATATCCATGTACTTGGGAATATCTTTTGTATACGAGTCTGGTTCTTTAATTGATAATGTTTGATCAAGAATATTAAGTATGTTTTCTAACATCGGATGTCCAAAATATTCATATCCGTCCCATTTTTCCTTAAGACGATTATTTACTTCTTGTCTAATGTCATAGTTTGCGTTCGTAATACGGTAATAGTCTGGCCCCCGCAATACATTAGGACAAAATGTTATCGCACAATGAGCAGGATCTACTATTTTAACATAATACTCAATAATCTCTTCTAAATTTAGTAAATTTAATAATTGCAGTACTGGTGCTAATTGTAGTTCAAATTGTTGATGATCACGTGGGCGACTGCTATCTGGAACTAAATTATTAACAAAATCTATTAATTTATGAATATTTTTATCTATTTGTTTCCATTTTCCTGGATATCTAATATAATCAAAAGCATCTCCGATACCGTCTATACTCATCATTAATCTTACACGTTTAAATTGTGCTACTAAATTATAAAAATCTTCATTAACATTAGTCATGTTAGTATTAAGCCATAACGTAATATTTTGTGATTTTCCACTATCTACTAATTCTTTTAAAAGTCTTTTATTAGCGGCGGAAATAGTTGGCTCTCCACCTGTTATATATAATTTTATAATATCAGATTTGTTTATTTGCTCTAGTATATTATTGAATATTCTATCATTTTCAGGCCATTCGTAGTTTTCTTTTTCGTCTTTAATTAAATCCATTTCATCTGAAGTCATTACACGACCAACATGACAATATTCACCTAATTTTGTCATTTCTTCGTCTATTTTTACTATATTATTATTTGTCTCAACTTTGAGATCTTCATGTATTTTTATATATTCTTCATAATGTTCTGAACTATATTGTGGTCCACAAGTAATACACTTCATATTACATAAATTTCCAAATCTTACATCATAATAATTTGGTTTTTCATCTACTATAATATCACTAGAATATTCAGATTTAAATGTTAAATATTCTTCAAGTTCGTTTTCTCTATTACTATATCCATTATTTGCTTCATGTTGATAACATGCCTTGCACATATCATCTTTAACACCATCTATCATACTTTGCCTGATTTCTTGCATATGTTTATTGTTCCATATTTTATCCAAAGAATCAGTAGCAACGTTGGCTTCAGTACCATCATCATTTTTTATGGTAGACCGTGCTAGGCAACATAATCTAATAGCACCATTAGATTCTATCATTTGCTCTCGCCATGGAACTGGGCAATAAGCATCTTTATTTTTGTCTGTTAAGTTCATAGAATACGTTCTATAATGTTATAGAACCAATTATTGTATTTGTCAACTTTTCTATATTTTTTATAAAAAGTATGTTTTGCAATTGCTGTATTAATATTTAGTGCATGATGCTCTGGCTCAGGATTTGTTAAGCACTTGTTTATACTTTCCAACCAAGTATCTAAAGAGTTGTCTTTGCCTTTATAAGTTTGTAATTGCTTGTTTAATTTTTTTCGTACCCAACTATTAATGTTTGTTATGTCATACCATTGTGGTCCTTCTAACACAGTAGGAACAATAGTAATGTTATCTGGATAATTAGATTTGGTTTTTAACTCTAAATAATACTGTATTAATTCTTCTAAATTAAAAGCATTGAGCATTTGTACTACAGAAGCAAATGAAACTCTAAAATTAGCAAGTTTTAATTCATTAATATCGTTAATAATTTTGTTTAAGTTTTTATCTATTTGTTTCCATTTAGATGGATAACGGATATACTCTATAGTATCACCTATACCGTCTATGCTAATATTTAATAATACCCCACGGAATTCATATAGTATTTTATAAAAATTGACGTTTAGATTAGTACAATTTGTATTAATTATAACAGTAATATGTTTACTATGACCACTATTAACTAGTGCTTTAAGCATTTTAAAATTCCCCTCAACAATAGTAGGTTCACCTCCTGTTAAATAGATTGTTTCTGTTGAGTCTTTATTAACAGCATTTGTAATATTATCAAATATTTTTATATTTTCTGCCCATTGATATAATTCGTTACCTTCTACTGCACTAATCCATTCTTTTCCTGATTCTGTATCAGGATTGACACCAACTAAAGACAATTCATTATTTTTTTCGCCCTCTGGTAAAATATCGATATCATTATAGAATTTTGCAAATTCTGCTTGGTGTTCTGTACTATAATGTGGGCCACACATTACACATTTTAAATTGCATAAATTACCAAGTCTAAAATCATAATAATTTGGTGCTGTTTTTACTATAATATCATCTTCAGTTATTGGATCAATAGTAGTATTAGGATTATAAAATGAAACATGGCTTCCTAATGTTTTTGCCAATGTTCCTTGCCTATAACTATAGGAATTTTCTTCTTCATTTTTATAGCATGGTCTACAATCAGATATTTTTTCACCATTTAACATACTATGGCGGGCATCTTGCATATACTTGCTATTCCATACTTCTTCGAGTGTAATGTTACGCACATTAAATGGCTTACCATTTTCATCTGTTATTTTATCATCAGCAATACAACATAAGCGATAAGATCCGTCGGAATCTACCATTTGGTGTTCCCAAGCGAATGGGCAATATGTTTCTTTATTTTTGGTGTTATAGTTAGCCATATTTTATCGGAATGGTTAAGTTAGAAAACCCTCTACCATATTTAAGCTCACATAGATTACAGCGACAATTTTTACAATCACATTCATCACTTCCGCAGTGACCATGAACTTTTTCGCCTACACCAGCATAACCATGGCATTTGTGATCACAAGTTTGGCACTTTCCTGGGTTGGTATGTTTAAGACTGATATGTGCTAATAATTCTTTCCAAGGGCCAGAACGCACACGTTGATTAAACGGAATTGAATTAAGTCCTTCTCTCAGCAGTGAGTACACCGCGTCATATTCATCGTCTGTCATCGTTATTGAATCGCATTTGCCTGTATATTTATTGGAATAAACTACAATGTTATTTTTGCATGGGTTTAATATTAAATATTTGTATCACAGTATGTAATGTGAAATCTTTACAAGCGAGGTGACTTATGCCAAAACGTAAGAGTCGTCCTAAACGCCGTAGCACACATAGTTACGATTATACGGACGAAAAAATTATTGAATTTGAAAAATATTATGGAAAACCAAAAAACACATTTAAACAACCGAACATAAAACTAAAAGCAAGATCACTTAATCAATCAGACTACATCGACTTATTAACCAACCCAGCCAATGTGATAGTATTTGCATGTGGCCCAGCAGGAACTGGCAAAACAATGTTAGCATGTTTAGCCGCATTGAAAGCATACTCAGAAAACAAAGTAGACAAAATTGTACTGACCCGACCAGCAGTAGAAGTTGATGAACAACATGGCTTCTTACCTGGCACTATCCAACAAAAAATGGAACCATGGACACGCCCAATTTTTGATATCTTTCAAGAGTATTATTCACCAAAAAATATTTCACGTATGATAGATGAAGGTATTGTTGAAATATCTCCACTAGCATATATGAGAGGACGAACATTTAAAAGAGCATTTATTATAGCAGATGAAATGCAAAATGCTACTCACAATCAAATGAAAATGTTATTAACAAGAATAGGTGATGGTTCCCGCATGGTAGTTACAGGAGATTTGGATCAAAGTGATAGATACCATGACAATGGCTTATACGAATTTCAAGATTTGTTGGAAAAGTATAATGAATGTAGGCACATAGATATGGTTCATTTTAATAAACGAGATATAAGACGCCACGTCGTTGTAGAGGAGGTACTACGAATTTACGGAGATGAATAATGACGTGTGAATTATGCAAATTGCATACAATAATCCATTTATATGAAGATGATGATCCACGTTGGATTATACTAGATTGCATGTCGTGTGTGGTGCCTATGGTCGTTTGGCGGGCATCGCACACGATGTCTATACCTGTTAAAGATTATAAAGAGATGGAATATGCTTTAACATGTGTTGGTGATGAAAAATATGGATCAGGCAATTATTATATAGATAAAAAACAACGAAGTATACCAGATCATTTACACTGGCATGCTCGGCCTATTGATTGGGTATCAGAGGATTTGCGGCTACTTGATCAAACAGGAATATAAATACCACTAATACGATTTGTTCGGGTGCTCTCCGAATAAGTAGTATAATGAAACGTAAGTTTGTTATACGCTATCAGGGTGGCTCTGGTGGCTTTTTAGTCGCTTGGCTATTGCAATTAGCACACGATGCCCGTGGCGCAAAATCTCCATCTCATGTTGTAGATGCTTTAAATTGTTTCCCACATTCATTAGTAAAAGATCCAATTCTATGGAAATCAAAAGAAATAACACCACCCGATATTGGATTATTGTGTAATTACTTTTACCCAATTATTAATAAACCTATGAATGAGTTAGAACAATTCGTTCACAAAATATTACAACGGACATTAGTTAGTGATACAACTATAAAATCAACATATGATCTGAAAGCGAGAATACGTTATTATTTTTGTAATTATGTTTGGAAAAAAATTCCTGAAGATAATAATCCATCTGCTTATGATATAGATACAACACAATTGATTGCTGAAACAGATATAATATTTGGCAGGAACCATACGGTATTTGTAACAGCACCACAAAAATTTATTACTATGGCACAAAAAGAAAAAAATTGCGGTATCGCTAACTCTTTTAAACGCATTGAAATGCATAAAAACGAAGATAAAGATATTTACATAACAGACATAATAAATAATTATAAGGGTAAATTAAACATATTTCCTATTGAATCTGCATGGGAAGGAACCTGGAAAGAGCATATTGAAAAAATTCTTAATAGAGAATTAACAGCACATCAGATACAAGTTTGTAAACTTCTAATTAATAGGTGGTTGTATGTAACACCACAAAACATAAAGGATGAATTTAATATATGAGTTATATTTTCTTGGTAGGAGCGCCAGGATCACGTTGGAGTGGTGTTGCAGCTCATATATACGAATCTATAGATATTGACCAATCAGATGCCGCCCCGCATAGGGAATATTTAGGCGGGCCACAACTTAGTGATTATAAAGCAAAACACAGTGGCTCTTATTTTGATCCAGGTATGGAATTTGGTAATTGGTTTGATAACATAGATAAGCACAACAAAAAACAAAATGAATCAGAGTTTAATAAACCGTTTAGTGGTATTTTACGCAGAGACAAATACAGGATTATTAAAAGCCACACATTAGCACACAATTTACAATATATAAAAACAGAATGGCCTAATAGCAAAATAGTTTTAGCATATAGAACAAATAAAAAATGCTATGATTGGTGGATGCAGGCAGGCGGATTTGAAATCTCGTATCCTAGTTATGAATGGTATGAAAACGAGAAAAAAATGAAGGCTGAAATTGCTTTACAGAATAAAAATATTAAAGCATTTATGTCTGTTAATAAAGCAAAGTTTAATGCGATAGACAGTTTTGATACGTGTAATTTGTTAAATATAAAATGTCCTATAGAGGGTGTATATCAAAGTTATAAGGCAGAAGATATTAAAGTGTGCGTAATATGAATTATGGCGATTATTTAGATCTAGATACATTATTAAATTCACAAAACACAGTAACATCGGATCGTAATGAACTAATGTTTATAGTCGCACACCAAGCATCTGAATTATGGTTTAAAGTATTAATACGTGAATTGAGCATTGTTACTAATCCAGATCTAAAACGCATTGCCAAAATATTCATACACTTAAATACATTATGGGATATTATAGCAACACTTACCCCACAAGATTATGAGAGATTTAGAAGCACACTAGGTTCAGCATCAGGCAAAGAATCAGCACAATATATAGAAGTAGAACGTTTATTAAAAGACTTACCAAATAATTGTTGCCCAAATACAAGTTTATTTCCACGTGAAGAATTACTTGACGTAGAAAACGCATTTAAAAAATGGCAGTTTAATCATATGAAAACTGTACAGCGTATTATAGGAGATAAACCAGGCACTGGTGGTACTTCTGGGGTAAAATACTTAAAACAAGCCGTCGATAAAAATTTGTGGAATAAATGAATTTAAAAATACTTAACAAAATAGAGGAAATGTTTAAAACATCTCCTCAAATCTTACGAGATGATCACAAGCTACGACAATCTATACAAGGTATGTTTAATGTATGGGTTGAGGATGTTAGTTTTGATAATATGGGCGAATTAGTTAATAAAATTGATGATAGAGTATTAGAAAAATACTTTAGTAATGTATGGCAGTCTGACACTAAAAAATATAAGCATAGTGGATTAGCATTAGTAGATGAAGTTAATAATTTAAGACCACGTAGTGTATTAGATGTTGGTTGTGGTTACAATGAGTTTAAAAATAAAATAGATAACTTAATAGGTATTGATCCATATAATAGTCACGCAGATGTTAAAGTAGGTATCTTAGATTATCATCCTAGTAATACATTTGATGTAGTTATGTGCTTAGGATCCATTAATTTTGGATCAACTGATAAAATACTAAAAGAGTTAGAACATATAGTAAACTTAACAACGCCTGGTGGTAAACTATACTTTAGAGTAAACCCAGGATTAAAACATGCTCCAACGGAGTCTAGTTGGATATCTTTTTACGAATGGACGCCAACGTTTATAATTAACTGTGCTGACTTTTTAAAGGTAGATGTATTAGATTTAAGAAATGATTTCAAAGAAAGAATGTACTTTGTTTGGTCTAAATAAATACAATTACCTACCAAGTGTTAATAACGCTCCTCAGGAAGTTCATTAACACACATTAACCCTTATGAATGAAATTATCGCTCTATTGGGCGGGACTTTGTATGGACTATTAATCGGCATCATACCCGGTGCTGGTGCGACTACAGGCCTCGTTGCAATATTCTCTTTTATTCACTTGTTTGGCGGCGACCCTTACTTAGGCGTTATATTCTGCATGGCAGTTGTAGCGGCATCCACGACAGGTGACACTTATACTGGTGTGCTATTAGGCATACCAGGTGCTAACTCTGCGGCCGCAACAATGGTAGATGGGTTTCCACTAGCATTAAAAGGCAAAGCAACATACGCAATTAGTGCCGCAGTTACTACATCAACAGTTAATGGTTTGCTATGGGGCAGTTTAGTATTTTTCCTACTGCCATGGTATACACAACTATTAATGATTTTTGGTGTGCCTGAGTTGTGGGCATTTATGGTATTAGCATTAGCAACAGTTGGATTTGTCTCAAGCAACTTATGGATACGTAGTTTAGTGGCAATTGCTATTGGTATTATATTAGGAATGGTAGGCACTGATCCATATACTAACTCGGATAGGTGGACTCTGGGTTGGGGTTATTTAGGTGACGGTATACAGTTAATCCCAATGGTGGCAGGATTGTTTGCTATACCAGAGTTAATCGCTGGGTTAAAAAATAGAGCAGAAACAGCACCACGCAATAACAAAGATCATTGGAAGCAAACAATAGATGGAATGAAAGCAACTTGGGAACACAAGTGGCTTGGGTTGCGTGGAGGATTTATAGGCGCGTTTGTAGGAGTGCTACCTGGATTAGGTGGCGCTATTGGAGACTGGATGGCATACGGCGCCGCAGTTGCCGCTAACCCCAAGGAGGAGTTTGGCAATGGCAACATTAAAGGCGTTATAGGGCCAGAGGGTTCTAACAACGCACAAAAAGCAACATCTATGATACCTACAGTGTTATTTGGCATACCCGGCGCAAGTTTTGCCGCAGTTATAATGGCACTGTTTATGTATTTGGACTTTGAATTGGGTACAGTAGATCTTGCTAATGACGAAAAGTTTTTTAGTTCACTTACATTTGGATTTATGTGGGCAACAGCAATAGTAGGTGTAATGTGTTTATTGCTTACACAATATATTGCTCGTATAGCATATGTTCCTTACAAATATTACTTTCCAATACTCGTAGCAATAATGATATGGGTTTGTATGCAATATACAGGAGGTTGGGAAGATTTTGCTATATTCGTAATTTGTTCAATGTTGGGTTTGGCTTGTAAGAAATACAAGTTTTCACGTCCAGCATTACTAATTGGGTTTATATTGGCACCCAGGGTAGAGGCATTGACATATCAAATTACAGCATTGTATGATATTAATACCTTAATCACAAGACCAATATTTTTAGTTATTATGATAGCAACCATTAGCATATTTGTTTGGGGTGCTTTTCGTAAAAATAGAATCAATTATTCATAGGAGAATATAATGAAGAAGTTTATTTTAGCAGTAGTATTAGCAATGTTTGCAACATTGTCTTTTGCAGAGAGTAGTCCAGGCTATGTTTTTCTCGTACCACAAAAACCGGGCGGCGGAACTAGTGTATGGGCACAGATTGTAGCAACAGAACTTGAGAAGTATTTAGATAGAAAAATTACTATTAAACATATACCAGGAGCAAGAGATATTCCTGGATTTAACAAGTGGCACAATGATTTACAACATAAAGATCATTATGTTATGGTATCACATGGTGGTAATGGTGTAGCATTTTTACAAGAGAATGTAGATTACAATTATGCTGATTATGAGTCTATTGGCTTAATGAACCTTAATATTATTATGGGCATACACAATGACGCCGATGAGAATGCTCCAAAATTTGCAGGAGGCTCTGGTATGGTTCCAGAAGCATTTGCTATGGCATTAATGATATGTGGTCCTGATAAAAGTTTAGCTCAGTATATTAGATGTTTTCAACGACATGTAACTTGGGTTAAAGGAATGAGTTCTGGAGAAAGACGCCTTGCGTGGAAACGTGGGGAATTAACAGGAACACGAGAAAATCCTGCGGCGTTTAAAAAGCATGTCATGCCAGCAGTAAACTCAAAACAATCAAGGGTATGGATGCATCACGGTATATTAAATGCATCACAAGGAACGCATAGTGACGATCCTAATTATCCTGGACTACAGTTAGAGATATTGTTTGAAGGAAAATGGGGTGTTGCACCATCAGGTGAATTTTATGATGCTTATAAGTTAGTTAAATCATTTAGAGATGGACTACAAAAAGCATTATGGGTACGCAAGGGCAATCCTAATATGGAATCATTGCGTGAAGCATTGCTACTAATGTCAGTTGATGAGGAAAGTATGGCAAATATTCGTAAAAAAGTTGGTGATTATCAATGGTTGATAGGTGAGCAAGGCAATCAACAACGTGATACATTAATGACTTTTGTTACTGAAAAAGCATTGCGAACACTAATTATGTTCAATAAGCAAGCATTAGGATTAGATAGCGTATATAAAGAACACATTGTTCCTAATTAATGGACTTATTAATAACTAATTTACAATATGTATTTCTACGACTAGCGGTCACTGGACCGCTAGTCAAGTTTGCAATAAAATATATACCATATTATGTTGCTGTAATATTAATGGCACAGTTAAGTTTTTGTTATGACTTAATTATATTTTATTTTTATTTTGATTCTCCAATGGGAGCATTTAGCGAAGTATTATTAGCAGATTTTCTATATACTTTGCGTGTTGTTGCCGCTTGGTGGGTTATTAAAAGGTTGTGGAATTGGTTAAATAATTATTGGTTAGCAGTTTTTATTGGTGCTGAACTAACATTTACTGTAGATTATTTTATATTTGATGGAGTATATTAATGCCTGATTCGCATAGACGAACAATAGTTAAAACAATTATTTGGCGTGTATTTAACTTTATATATTGGCCGATAATTGCGTATGCAGTAACTGGATCTTGGAAATCAACAGGATTATTAACTATAGGCGCATTAGTTGGGATGTTTTTATACTATGGCTATGAACGCTTATGGAATAACATTCAATGGGGTAAGTTAGATAAATAAGATTATGGCGAATAAAATAGAATTATATGATGTTTTAGACAATACTAAAAACATCTATCTAAGTAATAACGCATTGGAAAATTTACTAGATTTTGAACGTGTTTTAGATACACTTGATTTATATGTATTTGAAAACTGGGAGTTAGGTGAACTAGTTGAAGGGCCCATTCATTCACGTTATTTCATAGAATGTTCTTTTATGTGGCCACGTAAGATAATGCCCAATCCCCTTGGTGCAAAACGCTTACTAGACTATGACATTACAGTAACGTATAAAAAGTCTAAATTAACAAAACCTATTAAAGATTTAGAAGCATTGCCTAAAACACAAAATGCAGAGGGAAATTTTGGAATTGATACTCAAGATAGTCCAATTTGGATTGTAACTATTAAAATCCCGCGCAAATTAACGTCTAATATAGAACGTGGATATATGGAATATCAGGGTGAAAAACTAGATATGGAAGATATTGAAAAAGCAGAGCAAGAAAATCTTGAACAAGCGTCAGCAGCTCCAGAAATGGAGAACCCAGCAGGAGTAATATAATGCCATTAACTAGTTTTGGTGACATAGTAGCAAAAGAGTTAACACCTTATGAGCTTAAAATTTTAGCAACAACTCACGAGGGTGGTGGTTATGTAGAGCATGGTGAACCTCTTTTTGAGAAATTACTTGATATTTTTCTAGAAATTAGTCCAGAAGACTGGAATCACAATACTTCTGATGTTAGAGGAGATCCAAGTGAATATGTGGATTCCCAAATTGGCGAAATGTTTGAAGGTGACGAACCAAAATGGTGGGCAGGCGGAGAGTCAGAAGAAGTACATGAGAATTCATTAAATAACGTAGTAAACGCACAACGTGATAAAAAAGCAGATGTTGAAAAAATACGTGCTGATTTACAGCAATCAAGAACTGTAGTTACAAAAGAAATTGAAGGTGAAGCACCTGAAACTATTATAACAACAAAAGATCCAGAATCAAATACAACAGCAAGAAAAGTAATATCTGCAGATCCTACTAAACCTGTTTCAAATACAGTAACAACTAAAGAGGTTGGTGGTGATTATTCAAATGAGTTATCCCATTTTGGCGAATCTCAAATTAATGAAGATTTACAACCGATGGATTTAGAGAATCTTATTAATTCTACAATTTCTGTAGATAAACATAAAAGCAAACTAGGTGAAGATAAAGACGTTATTGTATTAGCATTGGAAGTTAAGAATGCGGCCGCCGCGAAAGATTTAATGACATTTATTGAGCGTGGTTACACAGATGTTATTGATGCTGATAATATCAATAGTGAAAATATTGATGGTGATTTTATAGTATTTGTAGAATTTGAACGCAAAGAAACATTTAAAGATGTATTATCTGAAATGTTGGAAGGTGTAAAAAAACTAACTGGTATTAATGAATGGTCATTTAAGCATTACAAAAGTGAAAGAACGCTAACAATGGAAGAACTACACGGTACACTTCCAATTACCGCAGAAGAATATGACTCTTTCCTAGCAAAAGAGAAAAATATTAAAGATCAGTTACAGCAACTCAGAATTAACGCCCGCGTACCTATGAAGTAATAAATAATACTAGCATATTATTATACGCAGGAGTTAATTATGTCATACATAGTCATAATTCTAATAGTCATCATGGGTATCGGTGGCGGCGGTAGTTACATGTACTACCAAAATTCCCAACAGGAAAAAGCCGTTTTAATTGCCGAGGCCGCTGTTAGAGATACAAAAATAGCATTGCAAAATGAAGCAATAGCACAGGCTGACAGAGACAGAGAAAAAATTCAACAAGTAGTTGACAACTTAAACCAAAGATTTGCACAATCACAAAAAGATTATGACAATCTAGTAGGTAGATTTGGTAAATTATCTGCTAATTTTGGTACACGCGACATTGGAAAACTTGCTGAGAATAAACCAAAATTAATTGAAAGAGTAATAAGTAAAGCATCTGCTAGGGTATTGCGATGCTTTGAAATACTCAGTGGTAGTCCTTTAACTAATAAAGAAATTACTGCTACAAAACCAAGTCAAATTAATACAGAATGTCCATCTGTAGCCAATCCAAATTACCATCCCAAGGAGGACGAGTAAATGTTAAAAGAAATTATTGTAGGTACATCTATGCTTGCTTTAGGTCCATTTGCCCTCTCTGGATGTAGCACTAATCCACCTAAAGTAGCAATACAAATAAAACCAGCAGACAGAGTTCCATTAAACCTACCAAATACAGATACAATTAACCAGAAAGAGGTTAAATGGATTATAGTCACATCAGAAAATGTTGAAGAAGTTTTTCATAAATTAACTAAAAATGGTGTTGACGGAGCAATATTTGGATTAACTGATACTGGTTATGAGAATTTATCTCTCAACATTGCCTCTATTAGAAAACTTGTTCAGCAACAGCAAGCAATTATTATTGCTTACGAAGAATATTACAAAGATCAAGATTCTGTAATTAAAGAACACAACAAGCAATTTAAGTAAATTATAATAAACCCATATAAATAGATGCATGTGGGTTTTAATCAAAGTTATCGTCCTAAACTGTTTAGCGTCAGCATTTTGGCAGTGGTTTAAAGATACCAAGCTAGGCGTCAAGTTTCAGCGACGAGTAGATCGTCTATTAACACATATAGTAAAAAAAACTGATGTAGAAGTTTTGAAAGACGAAAATGAACACACAGACTCTAAAAATATTGACGTCTAGTGTTCATTGGAGAAACACTAGCGAATTTCCTCATGATCTAATGAGACAGCAAGACTTGTGCTTTTTGCAACAGGTTTCGCATCCTATTGCTAGAAAATTGCAGAATGACCACCAATGGATAGATAATGATGGTACAGGTTTATGTATTATTTCTAATAACACTCCAATGGTAGATAAACAGAACAAGTATCATTGTGAAGTGTATAAATTTGATTGCTCAACTGATGAACGTATTCAACACTGGCATGCATATAATATAAATGGTTTAAAATTAATTAATTGTTTACCATTTGATAATAGTGATGTGGAACTTATGCAAAAAAGTATATCAGAATTACTTAGAGTGTGTGGTACAGATACAGATGTTGTTTTAATTGGTGATTTTAGGAATGGAATTAGTGATAGGACGCATGGACGTAGTTTAGCATATAGAGGATTTCACAACCATATTATGGATAGTTGGTATACAAAAGTAATCACAAGAACGGACTCGACAATTAAGATAAGTAATGTTATACAAGATGAAGGTATTATTACATTCGATTTAACGAGGAATTATGGCAAGAACTAAAACAGCAGTTAGAGAAACTTCTGTATCAGAACATTTATCTGTAACACCAATAGCAAGCAACAACTCTAATGGCCCTGTTGCCAAATGGATGCGCTCTTTGTGGCGTCCAATAGCGGCATTGACGTATTTGGGTATATGTGTATTTGATTTTATTATTGCGCCATATTATGTACAAGCACAACCACACGATTTATCAGAAATATTTAAGTATGTATTACAGATGCCAGTTGAACAACAGTCAGAATCATTAGCAATTATGTATGCTAAAGGACAGTGGCAGTCATTAACACTACAAGGTGGTGGATTGTTTCATATTGCTTTTGGTGCAATACTAGGTGCGGCGGCATGGACACGCGGCATGGAGAAACGCGAGGCGATTGCAGTAGAAAAAACTTCGCACATATAATATGAAATTAAGGCAACTACACCATTTTGCATGGAAGTGTAGAGATGCAGATGAAACAATAGAATTTTATACTAATGTATTGGGGTTACCCCATGTCCACACTATAGCAAAAGATCACGTCCCAAGTACAGGAGCATACGCTCCATACAAACACATATTTTTTCAAATGCCAGACAAAAGTTGCATTGCATTTTTTGACTTGGGAGATGGAAAAGCCACTACCACAGATTGCGATGATTGGGTAGTACATTTTGCATTTGATGTAGATTTAGAAGAAGATGTTGATGCTTGGTATTCTCTGTTAACTGCTAGAGGAATAGATGTAATAGGACCAACTAATCATGATGATTGGATATATAGTATATACTTTTTTGATCCAAACAACTTACGATTAGAAATAACGTGTAACATGCAAAATGAAAATACAACACACACTGACGAGTGATCTAAATATAACACAATTTTGTGATGGTAGTGCATACCTTATCCATATGGAGAGACTACGTGCGGCTCGTGGAGCAAAAATGCCCGATAGTTTTAATTGGGATCCATTAATGTATCAAGGCGTTAGTGACAAATTTTTATTGTGGAATGAAAACATACATCCATTTCCTGAGGAATATGGAATAGACTTTGAAGCAGAGGTTGGTGTAATTGTTGATGAAGTTCCGTTAGGCACTACTGCTGACGAAGCATATGAACACATTAAGTATATTACTATTATAAATGACATTAGTTTACGCAAACTAATACCTGCAGAATTGGCAAAAGGCTTTGGATTTTTCCAAAGTAAACCACACAGTGCATTAGGCAAATACTGCCATAGAACACTTCAAATGAAAGGAATGTTTCATACGGATTGTAAATTACATGCAAACATGATAATTGAGTTAAATGAAGAACGTGTAGGAAAAATAAATACAGCACAACAGATGACATTTAGTTTTGCTGACTTAATAGAACACGCGGCAAAAACTAGAACATTAAGCGAAGGAACATTGATTGGCAGTGGAACAGTAAGTTCTTCTGTACGAATGGATGGCTTTGGTTGCTTAATGGAACGCAATGCGGTATTCAATGATAAACCAGAACTATATCTAAAGCATGGTGATAGAGTCACTATGTATATTGAGGGGTTTGAGGACACCTTAATTATTGATCAAAGGATAGCATAGTGAAATATAACACAAAAGATTTACAACAAAAAGATATAGATCATAATATACACCCATGGACAAATTTTGCTAATCATGAAAAATCATTAGTAATGGCAAACTCTCTTGGTAACTATGTATATGATAGCGATGGTAATCAGTATTTAGATGGCATTGCTGGCTTATGGTGTGTGAACATTGGTTACGCACACGAAGCAATGAAGAAAGCAATTGCTGATCAAATAGACGAGATTGCTTATTACGCAACATTTGGTCCTACCGTTACACCACCCGCCGCAGAACTAGCGGCAAAATTAGCAGAGATAGCACCTGGTGATTTAAACCATGTGTTCTTTGGCACTGGTGGTTCAATAGCAAACGATACAGCAATACGTATTATACATTTTTATAATAACAAACGCGGTAAGCCAAACAAAAAGAAAATTATCTCACGTTTAGACTCATATCATGGTAGCACATATATGGCAATGACGCTAACAGGCACTCAACATGACCACATTGGTTTTGATATTGCTCCTGATTTAGTGTATTACATTTCAGCACCTAATTGTTATAGAGGTATTGAGGGTGATCGCACTCCAACTGCTGAACAACTTGAAACATTTTGTAATGAGCTAGTAAAAGAATTTGAGCAAAAAATATTAGAACTTGGATCAGAGAATGTTGCGGCATTTATTGCTGAACCTATTATGGGAGCAGGTGGTGTTATTGTTGCACCTCCGGGTTATCATAAGAGAATGAAAGAGGTGTGCGAAAAGTTTGATATGTTATACATATCAGATGAAGTAGTGACAGGTTTTGGACGTTTAGGACATTGGTTTGCATCTGAAGAAGTATTTGATGTAGTGCCTGACATTATAACAAGTGCTAAAGGTATTTCATCAGGTTATATCCCACTATCAGCAACTATACTATCAGACAAAATTTATGATGTAATTAGTGATGGCGCACAAGCAGAAGGCGCATTATTTACACACGGCTTTACATACGCAGGACATCCTGTCGCGTGTGCCGCTGGACTTGCCAACATTAAAATAATGGAAGACGAGAAAATACTTGAGCATGTGCGTGAGGTTGGACCTTATTTTGAGGAACAATTAAAAAATATGAGTAGCCATTATATGGTAGGTAATGTCCGTGGTAGTCATTATATGTTATGTATGGAATTTGTTAAAACACGTCATACTAAAGAATTGTTTCCAGCAAGTGTAAATATTGGCGGTAGGATAGCAAATCACGCACAAGACCGTGGTGTAATCATTAGGCCAATTGATCATTTAAATGTTATTTCACCACCATTGACATTAACTAAAGAGAATATAGATCATATGATGGTAGTATTACACGCAAGTATTAATGCTACAGAAGCAGATTTAAAAAAGGAAGGAATTTTATAATATACGTATAAATACATGTATTATCGGAGAATCAATATAGATGGCGCTAACAAAAGTATCTAGTGGCTTAATTGAAGATGGAACAATTATTGATGCGGATATACATGCATCAGCGGCAATAGCAAAAACTAAACTTGCATCATTGAACATAATAAACGCTGATGTTAATGCAAGTGCGGCAATAGCACAAAGTAAATTATCACTAGATATTACTAATTCTGAGGTGAACGCAAGTGCGGCAATAGCACAAAGTAAATTATCACTAGATATTACTAATTCTCATGTTAATGCAAGTGCCGCAATAGCACAAAGTAAATTAGCAACTCTTGTAATAACAGATTCTAATATTGCAATTAATGCTCTATCAGGAAACAAAATACATGGTGGCATTATTTCTAACTTTGCATCTACCGGCATTGATGACAATGCTGATGGTTTAGCAATTACTATTGATTCATCAGAAAGAGTTGGAATAGGAACTGCTACTCCAGCCGCTACATTAGACGTTACTGGTACAGACGGTATAATTATACCTGTAGGTACTACAGCACAACGCCCAGGATCAGCGGAAGTAGGCACAATACGTTTTAATAGTACCACGACACGTTTTGAAGGATACAATGGTAGTGCGTGGGTAAATATAGATACATTATATAGTTAGGAAATAAAATATGCCATTAACAAAACCAAATGCGGCGCAAATTAATTTTGATGTTACAAATATTTCGGATCCATTAATACGACTTAACAGTGATGAAACAGGTTCTGCTGACAAAGATTCTGGATTAGTTATAGAGCGAGGTGATGATCAAAATAGGGGTATTATTTGGGATGAAAGTGCTGACCAATGGGCTTTTGTTAATACAACTGAAACTGGCACAACTTCTGGCAATGTAACTATTGCAAGTTATGCAAATGTAAAGGCAGATGAATTTCACGGCGATGGCAGTAATTTAACTGGTATCACAGCATCATCAGCAACAACATTAGCATCTGCAAGAACAATTGGTGGCGTATCGTTTGACGGTAGTGCAAACATTGTTCCTACTACAATTACAGTAGCAGATAGTACAGATACAACAACATTTGTTGGTCTGTGGGAATCAGCAACTGGTGATCTACTTCCGAAAACGGATGCAGGAGTAACATATAACGCTGGCACAGGAATGTTAACAGCAACTGGATTTACAGGTCCGCTGACAGGTAATGTAACAGGAAACGCATCAGGAACAGCATTAACCGTAACTCAAGCAGCTCAAGCAGCTATTACAAGTCTTGGAACATTAACAACACTAACAGTTGATAATGTTATTATCAATGGTACAACTATTGGACATACAAGTGATACAGATTTGATGACTCTTTCTTCTGGAACATTAGATGTTGCAGGTACTGTAGATGCTAATAATATAACGATTAGTTCGGCTCAAGGAAGTGACGGACAAATACTAACATCAACAGGTAGTGGAGTAGCCTGGGAAGATGCAGCTGGTGGTGGTGGCACTGATATAAGTGGTCTACAAAATGATATTGCTACTTTAGCATTATATGTAACCACACAACACTCGCAGGTCGCATACAACCTACCTAATACATTTGTAGATCAATATCAAGATAACACAGGTATTGATACTACAAGCACTGTTATGTATACTGAAGGTACCCATTTGGTAACAGGAAATCCAGGTGCAGGCCTGACCAATTATGCCCCTGACTCAAATACAGAATTACTCATCCATTTTGATGGTAGTAATAATGCTGCCATTGTCACGACAGAATCTAGTAAAAATGCCGGTACGCTGACAGTTACTAATATGGTTGTCTCCTCCTCCAGTGTGGATCGGGCGCCAGTAGGTGGTGGAGCAGGGTATGCAGGCAGCAACAATTCCAAAATAGTCTTACCCGGTGCGAGCTGGATGAACACTGAAGCAAACTTTACAATAGAATTTTGGGTTAGAACGTATGCAAAAACTGATTCTCCTGTATTTGACTTTAATACTCAGGATGATCATGACAACGAGCAGATGTGCTTTGAGATGACCTTTGCAGAAGGTGGCGCGGAAGAAATGTCATTTGAAACGGGCGGCGGGTTGGAATACGGCGGCCACTACAAATGGATATTCCCAACTCTTGATTGTGATGATGATACTTGGCATCATTATGCTGTGACCAGAGATCTAGACGAGGGTGATGACGGCCGGTGGTGGTTTTATTATGATGGTGTATCTCAGACTGCTACAGGTTCCTCCGACAGTGTAACTGATGGTGTGAACGAGAATCTCAATCGAGATGAAAGGCCAATGAATTTCTTTAAGTCTATAACTTATACAACTGGTCGATTCACTGGTGCCCCTTGTCGAATAGATGAATTTCGTTTTAGTAGCACCTGCAGGTACCCCAGCGGAACAACTTTTGTACCTAATCCAGGCCCTATAACGACAGCAACAGGGAACTATACGTCTTCTACTGAAACAGCAAATGCAACAGTTTCCAATATGGGCATTGTTGTGCTGTATAAGAACGCCTCAGGAACAGCGACATTAGATACTGATTTGATTGCTGAAGTGTCTGCTAATGGTGGAACAAATTGGACTTCGGCACCGTTAACAGCAGGAGGAACTTTTTCTACTGGAATTCTTATAGCCAAATCAAATGATATAACGATCAGTAATACAGGAACAACGCCAAAATATAGAATATCTTTTGCAAATCAGTCATCTGGATCGAAAGTTACACAGATGCATGGCGCCTCCTTACTTTATTAAGAGAATGATTTATACTGACAACTGGGCATGGATACATATACCTAAAACTTCTGGCGTAAACTTTAGAGACAGAGTTGGACATCAACCAGGTGTAACAATTGCACGAACACGCAGTCTTTTTAAGCATCAGACGTTGCAATCGTGGTTAGATAATGGACCATTAAATTCATCACAATTTATATTTACTTTTGTACGTAATCCATATGATAGAATAGTTAGTTTATATAATCATTTAGCAACAAATGGTAATAATCCTAAGTTATCACCATTTAAAAAATTTATTATGGAAGACATAGATAAAGGACTAATTAGGAGTTTCAAAGGGCCCCGTGTGAGTAACAAAATTCCAATGGAAATGTTTGATTTATGTTGGCCACAATATAAGTTTATTGAAAATGACCAAGGAATAGATGTTAGATGTTATAAAATGGAAACAGAATTGCCTTTAGTGGAAAAGTACGTAGGATGTATATTTACAGATACTAATATTAATGAGAAACCACACGCACCTTGGCAAACTTATTATGATAGTGATTCTATAAAAAAAGTAGAAGATTTTTATATGGAAGATTTTAAAAGATTTAATTATGAATATTGAAAACAACTATAATATGTTAGGTTCACTCAACTCGTCTAAAGTTATAGAAAAATTACAACAAGTTGATTGGGATATATGGACTCATCGTCAAGATTCTTTTAAAGTTCATAAAAAAACACACTCAGTTCCTTTATATTGGGGGCGTGAGGTAGGATCAGATATAATTGTCCATAAAGAAAATTGTTCTTTATTTGAAGAAGAACTGAATATTATTAAAAATTTGTTTAGCTATTTTTATTCTGATGAATTTTTTTATACAACAGCAGTATTTGCTCAACTAAAAAATCAGGAGTCTATAACTCACCATTACGATTCTGCTGAACGTTTTTCTATTACACATAGAATTCATTGGTGTATACAAGGTGATTATTCAAAATTAGATTTCCTAGTTAATGATGAAAAATTAGATATAAGAAAGAATGATATTTTTGAAATGAATAATAAAAAATATCACTCCGTTGATTATAATGGTGATGAACCAAGAATTCATATGATATGCGATTTTATATCTAAAAAAAATTATAATGAATGTTGGAAGGAATAAATATCTATATGGTTAGACGATCCTCGACAGTAGTAGACAAAGAAGAATACGAACATATAAAAGTTGTTCCAATTGCACAACAAGATGCAAATGGTCCTATGGCTAAATGGTTGCGATCATTGTGGAGACCTATAGCTGCATTAGTTTATTTGTCTATCTGTGTATTTGATTTTATTGTTGCAGGCAATTCTTATAACGCCTAAAGCGTATATATAGACTTTTTCCCTAATTCGTGTTATAATTAAATATAACATATGGATGCGAGCAAAAATTATTACGAAACTCTAGGCGTAAGCGAAGACGCAACGCCTGCGGCTATTAAAAAAGCATATCGCAAGTTGGCTATGAAACATCACCCAGACAAAGGTGGTGATGAGATTAAGTTTAAAGAAATAAACGAAGCCAACGAAATCCTTACAAGCGATAAACGCGATGAGTATGATCATTTACGCAAGTACGGTGAACCACAAACATTTGGCGGGGAGCAGGGTCCATTTGTGTGGTCTACTGGTGGCGCGAGTGGTGTTAATATAAACATAGAAGAAGTATTTGGAAATGTATTTCGTGGTGGTCCTTTTAGACAGCGACAACAACAACGCAATAGAGATGTTCATATACAAATAGCAGTAACATTAGAAGAAGCATATACCGGAATTAATAAACGACTAGAGTATCGTACATCCAACGAACAAAAAATAATAGATATTACCATACCACGTGGCGTAATAAATGACATAACTTTACGTATGCGAGGATTAGGTGACAATATTGTGCCTAGTGTTGCTCCTGGTGATTTACTAGTAACAGTTAATGTCTATAATCATTCCACATACCAGCGTAATGGACAAAACTTATTTACTGCGATAGAATTAAATTGCTTTGAAGCAATACTTGGTGCAGAAAAAACATTACCTACAATTACGGGTGGTGAACTTAAAATAAAAATTCCTGCAGGATCACAACCCAATAATAAATTATTATTAAAGCAACAAGGAATGCCTATTATGGATAGTAACTTGTTTGGGGATTTGTTTGTACAATTAAATATCAGCATACCTAAGAATTTAACTACTGATCAAAAGAATCTAATACAAGATTTACTTAAATCATCGTAACTAAATATTTGTATGAAAGAAACATGTTGTGATAAACCAAAACCTAAAGGTGCATTGAAAATACTTCCTTTAGCACTATTAGCGGCTTTTGGAACATTGGCTATTGTATTAACTGTTGAAGTAGGCATTGCTTATGCTTTTGGCTGGGTATAATGAATAGTAAACTTAAACTTACTAAACGTGTATTATACAAAGAAGCAAAGCCTGTTGTGTTTGACAAACCTATGCAATTGCAAAAACTCGCAGTAGGAATGATGGGGTTTATGGTAGAAAGCAAAGGCATTGGCCTTGCAGCTCCACAAGTAGGTATTAGTAAACGTTTATTTGTAATGTATAGTGCAGATTGGCAAGATAAATTTAAATATTTTTTTAATCCATCAGTATTAGAAAGCAGTGAACACACTAATATAGATACAGAAGGTTGTTTAAGTTTTCCAGGAGAACATTTGGAAATAGAACGTCCAAATTGGATTAGAATAGAATACCATGATTATTTAGGCACTAAATTTAGTGATGAAGAACTTATAGGATATACTGCTAGATGTTTTTTACATGAGTTAGACCATCTAGATGGTATTACTTTTAACGAACGGGTTAACGTATACGATGCTTGAAAGCAATGCCGAAATTGAAGCAATAATAGAAGAAGCAGTTGAAATTGCTAGGCACTATAAACACGAATTTGTGACTGTAGAGCATATATTAATGGCTCTAATGAAAACTGATAATTTCAAAACAATGATGCTAGAGTATGGGGTTAATTATACTGATTTATATAATGAGTTAACTAACATTATTGAAACTAGATTTCATGATATCATTGATGAAACTGGTCCGACTCCTAAAAAGACACATGCGTTAGAAAGAGTATTTAGTAGAGCATTTACACAAGTTTTATTCAGTGGACGTCAAAAATTTCAAACAATAGATTTGTTTATTAGCATTACTAATGAAACAAACTCATATGCAGCTTGGCTAATGCGTAAATATGGTGTTGAGCAAGATGGATTAATTGAATTTTATAATACATCTTATTGTGGTCCAAATGACAAGCATGGTGTACAAAGTAAAGCATTACAAATTTTAGAAGAATTTTGTACTAATTTAAATACGCTTGTTGATGAAAATAAAATAGATCCTGTTATTGGGCGACACAGCGAAGTAAACGACATAGCAGAAACATTAGCACGTAAGTCTAAAAACAATGTAATAATGGTAGGTGATGCTGGTGTTGGGAAAACAGCAGTCGTCGAAGGACTAGCTTATAGAATACAACACAAAGACGTTCCTTCTAATTTAATAGATCATACCATATATAGTTTAGAAATTGGCGCATTACTTGCAGGTAGTAAGTATAGAGGCGAATTTGAGGAAAAAGTTAGGCATGTTATTATTGCATTAGAGAAATTAAATAATGTAATATTGTTTATTGATGAAGCACACATGATGAGTGGTGCTGGCACAACTAACAGCAGTGGTGGGCCTGACTTCAGTAATATGTTAAAACCCGCCTTATCACGTGGCCACATCAAAGTTATTGCAAGCACAACTTGGGAAGACTACAGAAAAAGTTTTGAAAAGGATCGCGCCCTAATGAGACGATTCTTTAGATTAGTTGTTGACGAACCATCCCGCCAAGAATCAATTGATATACTTATGGGTATTAGAAAATATTATGAGGATTTTCATGGTTTAGAAATGACTGATAAAGCATTAGAGACAGCAGTAGACAAAAGTATTAAGTATATTACAGATAGAAAATTGCCGGACAAGGCAATTGATTTAATAGATACTGCTTGTGCTAAACGCAGAGTAAGTGGCGACAATAATAGAATAATTGATGTTGAAGAAATATTACAGCAAGTAAGTAAACTGGCACGTATGCCAATTGACCAATTACGCACAGAAAAATCAGATAATGTTATTCACTTAGAAGGCAATCTACGTGGTGTTGTATTCGGCCAGGAAGAAGCAATTGATAAAATATGCGAGAAAATATATATTGCTAAAGCAGGACTAAAGGACATTGATAAACCTACAGCATCGTTCTTGTTTACAGGTCCAACCGGTGTAGGTAAAACCGAAATATGCAAGCAACTATCAATATATTTAGGTGTCAAATTATTACGTTATGACATGAGTGAATACCAAGAGCGTCATAGTGTTGCTAAACTGATTGGAGCACCTCCTGGTTATGTTGGATTTGAAGATTCAGAAATGGCAGGTGGTAAATTGCTTAATGATGTAGAGAAAGATCCACATGCTATACTATTATTAGACGAGATTGAAAAAGCACACGAAGATGTCGCTAATGTGTTGCTACAAATAATGGACAATGGTTATTTAAGTGGTAGTAATGGCAAACGAGTTGATATGCGTAATATTGTATTAATTATGACATCAAACTTAGGTGCGGCAGAAATGGAAAAGAACGCAATTGGGTTTGCGGGATTAGAAAAAGAAGGTGAGGATGACGTAGCAGTGGAACGTTTCTTTCCACCAGAGTTTAGAAACAGACTTGACGCGATAGTTAAGTTTAATAAATTAAGCAAAGAAAGTATGTTGCTAATTGTTGACAAGTTTATTGGTGAACTTAATAGTTTAATTGTAGAGAAAAATATATTAATTAAACCTACACTTAAATTAAAAGAGTATTTGCTTGAAAAAGGATGGAATCCAAAAATGGGTGCTCGTCCATTGTCAAGAGTAATTAATGAGAAAATAAAAACACCATTAGCACATAAAATATTATTTGATGAAATACAAAATACTATATTAGAAATAGATATAGATGACAATGAAGATCTTATTTTTAATACAGAAACTTCTGTAAGCATACCAAAAGAGCCAGTATCGAAAGAGGGGTTTATAGTTTTAGACAACTTTAAACCAAAAGATGATGAGATATTATGAGAGACAACAGAATCTTATACCTGAAGATCAAGTCCATGTCACTACTAGATTATGGTATAACAAATACTTATATAAATCTACGTTAGTTGTTCCTGGTATATATTGTATACGGCAACATATTACTGATTATGACATAAAAAGTCATATACAAAATTTTAAAGAATCCTCATGGCGAGCAACATTATTAAAAAATGTTATTGACAAATATGATGAGAATGAAGAAGATATACTTACAATTGCAAAAACATTAGAACCCTATAGATATGACAAAACTGTATTCTTAAGAGTAGCAGAGCCTAGTGTAAGTATTTTTACAAATAATTTAGATGTACATGAAACTATAGTAACTAAATTTAAACAATTTTTACATATTGATTGCAGGCCAGAAAAAGATGCTATTCCATTCTTATTAAATAGTAAAGACACTATAATAGTTAAAGAACTACCATATAATACATATCGTTATAAAGTTATAATGAATAACTATACTACATCACATGAAATACCTAAATCTCTGTTAAATTGGGGACAAGCACAAGGTGATGCTGTTAGATTCTCTCGAAAAACAAGAATATACTTTGACAAGCCGCAATTATGGCTAGATCAAGGATTTATGTACATTGAGGACGATACAACGCTAATGATGAGCAAAATGTTCCTGACACGTTGTCCGATACGCATTATCAAGTACGTTTTAGAGTCCGAATTATAGCCAAAATCGTATAAATATATGCATGGCTAAGATCAATGAAGATATGGTAGTAATCAAAGTTAGTGAATTACTTAAAGATAGCGAGAACGAATCCCCAATTATGGACGAGGAGTTTGTTGGTACTTTAGAAGGCGTAGTTCAAGAATTAGTAGGTGCCGGAAGACTAATTGAAATTATAAAGGAATAACATGGCAGATAGTATTATACTTTTCCCCAGTAAATCGCATATTGCGAATAAGGCTGGCACAGTAGTTACTTTTAACGCAACAAATAAGACTTTAGTATCCAGTAATACTGGAACTATAGCATTCACTGACTTTGTAGACGGTGATATTGTTGTAGTTACAGGTAGTGTAAGTAATAATGCAACATTTACTGTCAGCGGATCACCTACAGCAACAACTCTCACTGTTTTAGAGACAGTAACAACAGAAGCGGCAGGCGCAAGTGTAACAGTTGATCATCAAGGTGCTTATAGTGCAAAACAAAAAGCAGATGGTTATTATGGTTATACAGATGGCTTGCATACTTCAGCATTTCATTTGAATGCGTATATAGGAGTTATAAAAATGCAAGCATCACTGTCATCAACACCAACTAAAGATGATTGGTTTGATGTTGATGCGACTACAGCAACATACGCATCAGTGGAAACATCCAACAAAGGATACAACTATACAGGTAACTTTGTTTGGGTTCGCGCCGCACTAACAGGAATGACAGCAGGCTCTGTCACCAAAGTCCTTTATAATTACTAATTTTATGACTCACTTTATTCGCTTAATCACAAACGAACACGACAACACGGCTACAGCAAAGTTCGCGGCCGCAGTTGCTACTAATACTGATACTAATTTGTATGAGTCCGATAACGAACACAGTTATATGGATTTGGCAGAATACGACACACCTGAAGGTAGTGTTGTAGAGATTACGTTATCAGAAGAATTAAGTGATGATGAGTTAGATAAAATAGTAGAACAAATTACATTAGAAGATTACGAAATACAAGCAAGTTTAACAGAAGCAACTAACAGAGACAGATTAGTTGTAATATATCCTGGACGATTCCATCCCTTTCACAAGGGTCACGCCGGCGTTTATAATACCCTAGTAAGTCAATATGGTGCAACTGCTGACGTGTGGATAGCAACAAGTGATAAACAAGAACCAGGTAAATCACCGTTTTCGTTTGAAGAAAAACGAAAAATGATTGCTACTACAGGAATTAATCCACAAGCAGTAGTAAAAACAAACAGCCCTTATCAGGCAGAAGAAATTACAAGCAAGTATGATTTAAATAATACTGTCGTGTTATACGCCGTAAGCGAAAAAGACATGGCAGAAGACCCCAGATTCAATTTTCCTACCAAAGGTCCTAATCTTAAGAAAGATCTTCAACCAGCACACATGCAACAATGGAACGGGTGGGATAGCGCGAAGCCACTAGCTGATCATAGTTATGTGACTACCGTACCAACAATTACATTTAATGTTATGGGTGAGCCAGCACAGAGCGCCACCGAAATTCGTCAACGATTTCCAAATTTATCAAGAGATCAGCAAAAAACATTTATAAATGATTTGTTCGGGAACTATTCTGATAGTGTTTTAAACATTATGAGAAATAAATTAGGAGATAATAATGAGCGATAAGCAAAAGAAAATTGCCATGATAGTCGTAGGAGTATTAGTAGTAGGCTTTATAGGTGATTGGCTAGGTTATTGGGAAATGACAGCATGGATCCCAACAGGTGGGCCTGAAGGCGGACAATAATTAAAACATTATATTGAGTGGGTACGGATTGTGCCCACTTTTTATATGTATTAATTTTAAGCTCTATCTCAACTTAACAAAGGAGAAATGAAATAAGATGGATATTTTAGGTAAAGTAAAAGGATGGGCACGTAGCATCATCGATATCGGTGTTGTAGCGATTGCTCTATCCGTAGTACTACAAGTATTATTTGGCGGCACAGTACCTTTCTTAGGTGTTGATGTTGTTGGTAATATTACTGGTCTAGTTAGTTCACTAGGCAGTCAGGGATTGGTAGGCTTAGTTGCCTTAGCAGTTCTTTACTGGTGCTTTAACAAAGACTAATTGAAAGTTTTATTGGAATCAGGCCCGGTTTACGGGCCTTTTTTCATGGGCAAAATATAAGTCATTGATTTCATTGACTTTTTCTTTTCATACGTGAGCTTTTTTTCTTGTTGATTTCATTGGGTTTTCTAGCAGATCTGCTATACCCAGCTATCTTCAATAAAATCAAGCACTTATATGCCCATAAAAGATAGACAAGATCGCTCGATGTGCTATAATGTATGTATAGATTAAAAGAGGGGTATGGATATCCTATTTCCACACTCTTTAACAGTGCCAACCAGGTTGCGGTGCCCCTCACTTTCTCCCAAGGAAAACAAATGTCAATACCAGCAGATATACTCCGCGATATGGAACGTGAGAGAAACTTTGAAAAAAATCTACGTAACAAGGAACGTGAAGCCTTGTGCAAAGCAGTTGCCAATTCAGCAGTACAGCAGGCGTTGGCGGCGAAGCAATTAAATCAACTAGCGGCCGCCCTCAAGGGGTTGAAATGAAGGCACGAATTAAAAATTATCTTACACTAAACAATGTTATTGATTTGAGCGTGGATATTGGATTACTTTTATTTGATGTATTTGGCGCACCCATAATGATTCCTATACGAATTGGTAAATTTGTATTAAAGGTGGGAATTAAGCATGGCCGCAGAATTGCTATTAATCACGTAGCAACAAGGATAACAGCATAATGGATGGTAAAACCATGGCCATCTTGTTTATGATAGGTATACCTGCTTTGGGTGGTATATTAGGTTGGAATTTGCAAGTCCGCACACGAAAAACAATTATGTTTTTTGTTTGGACTTTAGTGTCGGTAATAATTTTCACATATACATTTATTTTTGTATATACAATTTGGAGTTCATAATGGGTTGGCTTAATATAATTGCTCAAATAGTTGCTGGAATGGCGGCTGGCAAGGTGGTGAACAAAACAATAACTGGTGGTGCCCCCGACCCTGACCTAATTAAAAAGATTGAAAAAGAACGAGCGGATGAGCAACGCCAGTATGATGAAGATGAACGTCGGCGTTGGGAAGAACAACATAAATGGCGAGAAGACACAGAATTCGATCCGGACAGGAAAGGGAGGAGCTAGTAATGGCCCATATAAAACCTGCAGGGCGTAACCATGTTCATAAACGTGATACATTAGGTGCTGGTAAAATTTATCGTATGTATCGCAAAAGTGAAGTAATGGTTGAAACTCCATTGGCTATTCAGTTGGCCTGCGTAGCATATCGTTTGAATAAACGAACCCACATTAAGAGCCAGGAAGCATACTATGCCGCGTTAGATGCAAAGTATCAGAAACATACTGAACATCAGAGGGGCATATCGAGTAATGTGAATCGCGTCCAAATGATGGCGAACAGAGATCATATGGTTCTCGCATACGACGACATCCAGGAAGGTGGAGAAGTAAAAATTACTGCAAAGGATAAAGAATTGGCAGAGGACATAAGTTCTTACTTCCAAGGATTGTTGTTTAAACAAATGAAAGGCGAGATGAGCCAGTTTAATCAAAAAGTGCTCAAAGTTATAAACGAGGAACGAATACCAATTAATGAATTTGGATTGGTAGCATCGTTGCCCAAAGCCTTTTACAATTCTAAAAAATGGGATAAAGCGGCAGAAGTAGAACGCGATCTTGCTGATATTAGTGATTACACTGGCACGGAAGGCAAAAGATGTAATTTTGACCTTCAAGTAGTAAGCACACGTTTTATTCCCAATCATAATTGTACTATTGTTACTTGTGTTGATGAAGATAATAATGTTGTAAAATTCTTCACCCATGATTTTGCTATGAACAGTGAGCCTGGCGATAAGTTTGAAATTGCTGGGTTTGTTAAAAGCCACACTGTAAGCAAATACAATGGTGGCAGGGAAACAATGATTAATAGAGTGAAGTTACGTACCTGATAAGTACTGGGTGCATATACATTTCTGTACTCCGTGCTATAACGGACAAATAAGCGAACCCACTTTCCGCTCATACACCAGGCAACAAATATTGTTGTCGCGTATGGGCATCGCCTATTCTATATCCACATTATTTAATGAGAGCCTTGTTACACGGGCTCGCAATACCTGCGTGGCATTCATGATGGGTAATCCTGCGGCTACTCATCTAATGTTTATTGATGCTGATATTGAGTGGCAGGCGAGTTCTGTTCTTAAACTACAAAGTCTTGATAAGGATGTTATAGGTGGTGCTTACCCTAAAAAGACTCTTCCTGTGGATTTTGTTGTAAATGCTTTACCAGGACAACAGGGAGAGGTTGTGGAAGTACATGATATTGGTACAGGATTTTTAATGATTAAACGCGAAGTAATACAAAAAATGTTTGATGCTTATTCTCACTTAAAATATAAAAATACTATAGGTCTAGACCTAGAATATGACGATTTATGCTATGCATTATTTGATACTATGTTAGTAAATGGTCATTATTTAAGTGAGGATTATGGCTTTTGTAATTTGTGGAAACAATTAGGTGGTAGTATACATCTTGACAAATCTATTGTTTTGGGACATTACGGAACCTATATGTTCAAAGGTAATCCTGCAGATATTTGATAAATACTATATCATTGCACTGGCGCAGGTGTGATGCATAAAAAATATAATATATTCCAATTTAAATAATTGGTTTTCGCGATAACAAAGAGGAATATACAAAATGAGTGAATGGATTAAATTTACTTTTACCAGCAATACGTTGGATATCGACGGTGCTCCACAAGGTTTCAGCAAAGGCGTAATTAAAAAATATTTTGATGGCGAAGCAGTAATACCAGCTGAAGGTGGTGAATCATGGACTGGTATCGGTGATTTGGATAATAGACAGACAAGAGAAATATGGCATGAAATTACAGATGATATCTGTAATAGTAGTGATGATCATACTATTTGTTTTACTTTAAGTCCGGCTGTGAATGATGAAACTGGAGAACCAGTGTCCGAAGTACCTAGTGTCGATTTAATAGAGATTTCAATTAGTGGTGATGTTCATACATTGGGTGGTGATCAGTCTAACAATGAAGACAGGACGGATAGCCTTCATGGTGCTGGTACTGTAATGAATGAAATGTCTCCAGAAATACAAGCAATGATAGATGATGGACAATGGGTCAGCCATGGGTTCGTAACAGAAGACATTGGATTTGGTGAAAAACAATACACAATATGTGATTTCGTTTCACCTGGTGTTACTGGTAGCGGCGCATGGAAATTTTCTTTCTCATGCCCATTTCTAGATTGGTTTGAAGATACTTTAGTAGAGTAAAAAATTTTTAAGTACTTAAAAATACGGTCATTTAAATGACCGTATTTTTTTGAGCGAATAAATAATAGCATGACGATTGAAACTTTTCCTATTAAAATACGTACAAAACTATTACCTGTTGCAAGTGATGAAACAAAAAAGTTTCTTTATCCTGTAGTAACTATTTCTTTAAATGATCAGATTAAAATTGAAAATATGGATTTAGGTTCATGTTTAGATCAATCTGATAATGATTTTGCCATTATTGAATTTAATGTAGAATTAGATGATGACTTAGAAGAAGAACATCAAATAAAAATACAACTTACTAATGATAACCATGATGAAATCTATGATAGTAAGATAATGAATGAAGAAACAGGTTTTCATGAAGATTGGGGATTCTTTGTTAGTGATATCGAATTAAATGAAATCTCAATTGAAAGTCTCGTACACACAAATGGTATAACTAGTGCACCTTTAAGTAAAATAGAGGATTCGGAAAAGGATGGATTTATTCAAGATTATATTATTCCAAATAATATGGAAAATACTTTAGAAAAAATAGACGGTAGATATTGGTATATCGTTAGTGGCGACTATATACATATGCCTGACACATCATATACTATCAATTTTAAAACACCATTATATCTTTGGTTATTAGAACTATTATTGCAGTAAAATGATATTCACAGTTCATTTCAGTGCTACGTTTGATTGGACTGGTGATAAATTTCCCGAGTTAAAATATAAATTATTACACAACAATGAATTAGTGCGTGGTGATGCGTTAACAAATTGGAGTACTCCTGAAAATCCTGTTGAACAAGTACCACACATAGGCAATCAATATAATAAGTCAATTGATTCCGGTGGATGGAAAGGCGCTCAACATTATAAATTTAAAGTAGATATAGACGATAGCATAGAGAATGACTATACATTAGTAATAGAACACTCTAATGCTGTATATCCTGATGATTATATAAAGGGTGATTTTGGAGTTAATATAAAATACTTAGATATCTGTGGTGTAGATTTATGTGATTTGATACATCGGCGAGGACATGTATATTTAGATTGTACTAATAATCCATATTACACTTATAGTCAAATTAATAATGATAATAGACGCGGCCGGCACAAACGTGGAGAAGTGTTTATTGTTGAAGATTTTAGATTATTAAACTTTAGACACAGCAATGTGCAAGGAAACAACCCGCGTGTGTTTAATAATATAACAGGAGAGTTTACGCAATACACTGGCTATTATATAGCTAATAGTGGTTATATAATCAAAGGAAAAAACTTATATTATGATTGTACAAAAGATATATTTTTTATAGTAGATAATGCTAAGAATCCTAATTTATATGTAGAAGAAGATAAGTTAATACATCATATACCCAATGATGCTACCATTAGTTTAAATGGTAAATGGATGATAAACTTTAAAACACCATTCTATGCGTGGGTTACAGATAATATATTCGGTAATGATTTAAAATAAATTTTCTTGTCTCTTTTTAATATCTTCCAAGGCTTGTAATTTTCTAGGAGCATCCCATCTCCACCAGTTAATAAGTTCTTCTTTATTTCTAAAACAGCCTATACATAGATCTTCTTCCTTAGACAAGTCTGAAGAGTAACTACATACGTCTATACACGGAGAAGGTACTGTGGTATCATTTCTATCTTCACGAGCAATACCTAATGATTTTTTATCTGGCCCAGTTGGCGATGTGTTATCCATTATTGTTGGGTGGTTGTGGGTTATTAGCAGGATTAGAATCGTGTTTCATAATGCTATGTATTCCTATATGTCCCATTGCTAATAGTTCTTGTTCTATTTCATCAGCAATAGTTTTTTCATATATTTCATTACCATTTACATAAATGCTATAAACTTTTTGATATTTTCGTTTCTTCTCCGGATCATTAATAGTTGCGAATGTCCAGTGATATAATGGATAAACATCAAACCAATCATCATTTTGCATTTCTTCTGATTCGGCTTCTCTACAATAATTAGCAAATAGATCATACTGACACATAGGAACAGCATTGTATACTTGTAATAATGTAATGACTTCTGCAGGCATATAAGCTGCCATATCTAAAGTAAATCTTACTTGGTATTGCCAAGTCATGTTAATCTCCTACTGTGTTTTGTAAGTAAACAGTATTATATGTAGTATTAACTAAGACAAATGTTGCAGATTTAGGTATATCTTTAATACGACGAGCACCAATATACGTGCAAGCACTACGCACACCACCAAGTATTTCTACTACGGTATTTTCTACTGGGCCACGAGCGTCTAATCTGATGTGGCGGCCTTCAGAACTTCTGTATCCATCTTTACGTGTACCGTGTTCCTGCATTGCGCGATTGGAACTCATACCGTAAAATTCATACTGGCCTGCAACTTCGGATAGCTCACTCTCGTCATGCCCAGCAAGCATACCACCTAGCATAACAAAGTCAGCACCTGCGCCAAATGCTTTAGCAACATCACCAGGCTCTGTGCAACCACCATCTGCTATAATATGTCCACCTAAACCGTGTGCGGCATCAGCACATTCCATAATACCACTTAATTGTGGCATACCAACACCGGTCATTATTCGTGTTGTACATACTGATCCAGGTCCAATACCGCATTTTACAATATCAGCACCAGCAATACATAATTGCTCAGTCATTTCGCCAGTAATAACATTACCTGCTATAATAATCTTTTTAGGGAACCTTTCTCTCACTTCTCTTACAAAATCTGAGAAGTTCTGCTGATAACCGTTGGCTACATCAATACAAATAAACTTAATATCAGGCCAGCGTGATAGTATTTCCTGTGCTTTTTTGTAATCCTCTGCATCAGGATCAAATATAGCATTGGTGCCAGTACTGACTGCTATATTGCTTAAACTCATACCATGTCCTACTGCATTTTCCCAATCTTCTATTGTGTAATGCTTTTTAATAATCGTTAGCATATTGTGTTTTTGCAACACGTTTGCCATTGAAAAGGTACCTACGCCATCCATATTGGATGCCATGATAGGAACGCCTGACCATGATTCTTTAGTGTCATTCCAATGCCTAAACGTAAAGTCACGTTCCATTGTAACACTTCGTCTACTGGATAGTGTAGAACGTTTGGGTTTTAGTAAGACGTCTTTGTAGTCTAGTTTAATGTCTGTTTCTATTCTCATATGTATATTATATAGTAGTATTACTATATAGTCAAATATAATCTGAGTAAAACTGTGCTATTTCAGGAAAAGTTTTTCTCCAATCACTGCCAGTAGTTTCATCATACCATTTAATATGATCTAAAAAATAATTCATACATTTAGTATTTTTAGTATCAATAGCAATTCCTATATATTGTGCCAATGATTGGTCAGACATTAGTGCTTCTATATACTCATTACTCATCGCTTCTAAAGAATATACATCAAAAGCAAGATGTTCTCTATATTCTATGTCATGTTTTTTTGCTAAATCTACTAGTTGGTGTCTATATAACAAAGACAATACACTAATAGTCTGTTCTAATGATATGTAAAACCATTTATTATCTATAGATAATTGTTTATAATATAATATATTATTTAATGCATTTTCCCAATTAGCGCCGCGGCGTAAATACTCGAATTTATCTTCTATACAATCTGTACTAACACTCACCTCAACACTTCTTAATTTACTTAATTTATCTAAATATTTTTCTGATATCACACGCACTCCATTTGTTTGAAAAATTATACTTAAATTTGTAGGATCGTTACATTTAGATATAAAATAGTCAATCATTTCAAAATAATCAAATGTTACAGTTTCACCACCAGTAAATGTTATTTGTTGTAAGCCAGTTAAATTGATATTATCAAAAAAATCCATAATTGTTTTGTTACTAAAACTACCGCCATTGGCATGTCGACGAAGATATTCATCTTTTACATAACTTTTTACATTACTTTTCTGTGTATTAGTTAGCCAAGTACTGCTCCATTGTGGAGAACAAGTTGTACACATTAAATCACAAACAGCATTTAATGTAAGTGTCATGGTTTTTAATAAAGTTTTATCAGAAAAATCTAATCCTTCACTAATTTTTCTATCTCTGATATTAACTAATTGGTGTCTTTTACTTTCCATATTATATTTTTCTGAGTTATAGCATTGACCACATTCTGTTAACCATTCATTGTTTTCATTTTTTTCGCGTATTGTTGTTAAATATGGATCGTCTATAAAAAAATTATTTTGTATCGGAACTTTAATTTTACGTGTTTCATTATCTGGATTAGACATAAGACAACAAGGTTGATATACTACTAGATCTTGTTTTCTGTGCTCAGTAAAATCGAGCATAAGATCTTCATGAATAGCAGGACAGTATATATTAGACATATAGATACTTATACTAATAAATACAAGTATATGAAACTTCATAATCTTATCAGTCGTAAAGTATTAAAAGACCGACGTAATTATAAACGCAAATCCAAATATGAGACAGGATATTCTGCTGATAATATGGTGTATAAAAACTTCGTAAAAAACATTTATGAAGATGTTCCAGATAACATGCCAAAGTATTTGTATCATGCTACATTTACTAAAAACGTTCCTAGCATTAAGCAAAAAGGATTGCTACAATTCCAGCCTAGTCTATGGATTAAAGGCCCAGGTGGTAGCAGATATAACGAAGAAGCAGGTATATTTGCATTTGATGACCCAGAAGATGCACTAAACTGGGCAGGCAAAATGGAATGGGAGTTCCGTGATACAGATAAAGACATTTCCATTGTGCGTATTGATATGGAAGATGAAATTTGGGATGATGACCCAGCAGAAGATCCATTTGTTTCCAACAAAGGCAGGGCATTGCGTAGTGGAGCAAATATTAAAGCAGATAGAATTGTAGATGCTATTAGTATGGATGATTTAGGTAAGCCTGGTAATCTTGGTATATCACGAGACGAATGGTTAGCACAAGTTACCCCCAAACTACGCGAAGGCGATATGAAAGCAGATCGTGAAGCAGGTATTAAGTATGTAGACGATCCAGATTGGGAACGTTTACACGATATGGATGATAAAATTATACAGGCGTATATAGACCATAAAGAACCTAAAAAAGAACTTACTGAAGGTGTAAATGATCCGCATATTTTTAAAGCGGTGTTTATGGCTGGTTGCCCTGGCGCAGGTAAGAGTTATGTATCAAAAGCATTGTTTGGTGGCAGTGGACTTAGAGTAGTTAATACAGATCAAGCATTAGAATACTTAATGGCTAAACATGGTTTAGATCCTACAATGCCTGATGAAGAGGAAGAAGAAAGAGATATTCAACGTCGTCATGCTAAACAGTTAACGAGTATGCGTCAAAGAAATTATGTAGATGGTAGACTAGGTCTTATTATTGATGGTACTGGTAAAGATGATGGGAAAATACAAAACGCAAAAAAAGAATTAGAAGATCTTGGTTACGAAACGAAAATGGTATTTGTTGATACCGATCTTGAAACAGCACACGAAAGAAATATGAAACGTCCCGAGCGGTCTGTGAAACCTGAATTACTAGACGACACCTTCAAAATGTGTCGGGCAGTGGGTGGAAAATTACGAAGAGTATTTAACTTTAAAGAAGATTTTCATGTTATAAATAATTCAAAAAATTCAGAGACTGAAGATGAATTAAAAGAAACATATGATAGTATGCAACGTTGGTTAGCAACACCAGTTACAAATAGAGAAGCATTGGATTGGATGGATCAACAATCAGGCTTTAGTGAAGGACTTGCTACAATTACAGAAGACGCATGTGGTGATTGTTTTAGTAAAGCAGGTCGTGCTTTGATGAATACAGAGCAACAATTGATAGACAATACAACATTAGTTCATGCATTAGTGCGCGGCCAAGGTAAATTGGAAGGACGCAGATTCCCACACGCATGGACTGAGATGGGTGATGTAGTGTTTGATAATGCTAATGGCAATAATATTGTAATGCGTAAGGAACAATATTATAAACTAGGTGGTGTTGAAGAAGTAAAAGGTGCTTTTGCTAAATATGAACATCACAAAGGTCTTGCTAATATGTTAAAACAAGGGCATTGGGGTCCTTGGGATTTAGACGATAGTTTGAATGAGGGAAAGCAGCCAGAGCATAATAGCGGTATTGCTAATGCTTTAGAAGGCAAGAGTCCTCATAAAAAAGGCACAAAGAAATATAGAGATCATATGGCGGCAATGCACGCCAACTCATAGTCAAATTCTGCTTGACATAACACTAAAAACACTATATAATATAGAATATGCTTGAACAAAAACAGTTACATTTCTATATTGACAGTGATTGGGACTTTAAGCCACCAGTAGTACGAATATGGGTAGATGGTTATTTAATTACTGAAAGAGCAGTGACTCCCCAGAAGAAGCTTGGGGAATATTTAGAAGAAGTAGTAACTCTAAAGTTAAAAAAAGGACTGCATATAATATTAGTTGAAAATATCAAAACAGCATTGGCAGATATTGAACTAATGAAAATTATGGTAGAGACATATAATCCAGATAAGGAAATAAAAGGATTTGAATGTCCATTCACAACAAAAGATGGAATTACTTACCAAGCAAGATTAGAAATATAATGTTACGATTAAAATTAATACCAACAGAAAATTTAACATGTTATCGCATTAAAATTGATAATGATATTATTGATCAAGGTATTTTATATACGCAGAATGAAAAACCATGGATGCAACGAGAACCAACAGTATTAGAATATAAAGGAATTTCTTTTGAAGTTAAAAGTGGGAAATTTCGATGGAAACCATATATTGTTTCAGTAACTTGTACTAATGCAGGTGGTGGTAGAGAAATATATATACAAGAAATACTAGTAAATGATGTTAATGTTATTTCTCAAGGGCGCGGGGAAAGTTATAATAAACTAGTTAGACCTGTCGGTTGGAAAGAAAAACCATATCAAGGAGATGCTACTGATAAACCTGCAGTTAAAGAAGGCAATGCTAATTTTAATCACGAGCATATTGTTAGTGGATGTAGTAAAAATCTTGAACAAGTAATAAAAGATGACTATGATGACGTTGTTATTATGGATAGGGCCGGGATTATGGGTGATTGGTTCTTTTCTGTAAATCAAGGTGGTACAGAAATAGCATTTTTTGATGAAGAATTATATTTTGCAAGACAAAATGTAACATTTACAAAGGAAAAAAACAAAGAGGCAATTCAATGAACTTAAAAAGAGAAATGATAGAAGCGAAAGAAAGACTTGATAAAATAGAGGCGGCAATTGCAGGTTTGCTAATATCACCGCCACCACAAAATCCGCATAAGGCAATCGCTGAAGCTGGTAAAAGAGTTACGGTAAAAAAGAAAGCGAAAGCAAAGAAAAAAGTTGCTGATAAAACAGCTGTAAAAACAACATCTGAGCAAATAGCACAGGCTATATCACAGGTAGGAATATAATGGCGCATGGCGGATCATATACCCCAGAAGAAAAAGCAAGGCTAACACAGTTAGTAAGTGAAGGCACTAGAGTATTACAAGAAGTAGATGACCTTAAAGAAGGATTGCGTGATACAGTCAAAGCAATTGCTGAAGAAATGGATTGTAAACCAACAATTCTTAATAAAGCAATACGCACAGCATATAAATCAGATTGGCAAGAGCAATTGGCGGACATTGGTGATTTAGAAGGTATTTTGGAAACAGTTGGTAAAACTTTATAATAGTGTATTATAACTACTCTATCATAGAGTAAATAATATATCGATATAACACAGAAGGAGCGGTGTAAGTGTTAAACATTAGAGAGATTCCAATTGGTTCGCACGAGCGAGTATTAAGTGCTACAGACAATACAACAGGCTTAGACGCTATAATAGCGATACACAATACCAAACTTGGACCCGCTTTAGGCGGGTGTCGCTATCTTAAGTATAATAGTTATGATGAACAGCGTTATGACGCACTACGTTTATCAAAAGGTATGACTTATAAAAATGCTTTAGCAGGGTTACATTTTGGTGGTGGTAAATCTACTATAAATGCTAACACAGCAAAATCTCCTGATTTATGGAGATCATTTGCAGAAGTATTGGACTATACAGCAGGCATATATTATGGTGCTGGTGATGTAGGAACTATCGTAGATGATTTAGATGAGATTCATAAACATACGCAATATGTATTAGGATTTGGTGGACAAGACTCTGGTTGGGCCACAGCATATGGCATATATTGCTCTACTAAAGGTCTTTTAAGAGTATTAGACAATACTAATAAAATTGATTGGCGTGATTTGACATTCTCAGTAGTTGGGTTAGGCAAAGTAGGTAGTAGACTAATTAACTTTTTATCAGAACACCCAGTTAAGGTATACGCTACAGATATACGTAAACACGCATTTAGGAATTTAAAAACAGCATTAGAACACTTAAATACTCATCCTGATTTTGAACTAATATGGGTTGAGACTGATAAGGATATACATGATATTGCTACAGATGTATATATGCCTTGTGCATTAGGCGGCACAATTACTCCAGATTTTATTAAAACATTTAAAAGCCGAGCCATTTGCGGTGGAGCAAACAATCAACTACACACAACTAATGATGGAGATATATTACATAAAGAAGGTATATTATATGTTCCTGATTACCTTGCCAATGCTGGAGGTGTAATTTTTATTAGTGCCGCATCTAATATATCACATGACATAACAACAACTCTCAATATTGAATGGAATGATCCAATGGTAAAACCAAAATTATTATCATTACATGAAAAAGCATATGACATACTTAAAACCAGCCAAGAACAAGACAAATCAACTACCCAAGTTGCTAAAGAAATAGTAGATAAAAAGTTAAAAGGCTTGTAATTTCCATACTTTTCTGTTATAATTAGTTAATGTATATTGATGCTTATCTAGATAAAGAACAAGAACGTATTCACGTTGCGGAGCGAGTTGACGGCAAGCGTCAATACAAACAGTATCCTGTGGAGTATGTTTTCTATTTTGACGACATAAAAGGAAAACATAAAACTATACACGATCGGCCTGTTAGCAGATTTTATTCTAAAAACAAAAAAGAGTTTCATAGAGAACTCAAAATTAATAGTAGGAGTAATATCTACGAAAGCGATATAAATCCTATATTTAGATGTCTTGCTAGTAACTATCTTGATGCTGAATCCCCAACACTTAATATATGTTATGTTGATATTGAGGCAGACTTCGATCCACAAAAAGGATTTAGTCAACCAGAAGACCCTACCGCATCAGTAACTGCTATTACAGTATATCTCAGTCAACTACAGCAGTTGATAACTCTAGCATTGAAACCAAAAACAATGCATGATAACATAGCACAAAGCGTCGCGAAACACTTTGAAAATACATTTGTTTTTAATAGCGAAGCACAACTATTACAAACATTCCTAGACTTATTAGATGATAGTGATATTATAACTGGCTGGAACAGTGAAGGGTATGACTTACCATATCTTGTTAATAGGGTTACTCGCGTATTAAGCAGAGACGATACAAGACGCTTTTGTTTATGGAATCAGCATCCAAAGAAATTCTCATATGAAAAATATGGAGGCGAGCAAACAAGTTTTAAATTGACGGGCAGAGTGCATTTAGACTATTTAGAATTGTATCGCAAATATACATATCATGAGATGCATAGTTATAGTTTAGACGCAGTATCGGATTATGAATTACAAGACAAGAAAATTCCATACGAAGGTACACTAGACCAATTATATAATACAGACTTTGAGAAGTTTATAGAGTATAATAGACAGGATGTTATGCTTATTGTGCGTATGGATGAAAAATTAAAATTTATTGATTTAGCGAACGAACTTGCACATCAAAATACTGTATTATTACCCACAACAATGGGAGCAGTAGCAGTAACAGAGCAAGCAATTATTAATGAAGCACATGCCCAAGGGTTAGTAGTTCCAAATAAACCTGACAGGGATGACAGCAAAACAGTTACGGCCGCAGGTGCGTATGTTGCAACGCCTATGAAAGGATTACATCACTGGATTGGTTCAGTGGATATAAACAGTCTGTACCCAAGTGCTATACGTGCGTTAAACATGGGTCCGGAAACTATTGTAGGGCAACTACGACCTACAATGACACAAAATCATATTAATAAAATCATAGCATCAGGCAAAACACAATCAGACGGATGGGAAGGATTATTTGGCTCGTTAGAGTATGAAGCAGTAATGAACAGAGAGTCTAACACAGAGATTACTATTGATTGGGAAGACGGCAAGGAAGAAGTTAAAACAGCATTAGATATACACGGTATGGTATTTGGTAAGCATGGTAATAAATTATTATTAAGTGCAAATGGCACATTGTTTAGAAATGATAGAAAAGGAATTATCCCTGGACTGTTGGAAAAGTGGTATGCTGAACGTAAAGTAATGCAGGCAAATTTGCATGAGGCAAAAACACAAAAAGATATTGTATTTTGGGATAAAAGGCAACTTGTAAAGAAAATTAATCTAAATAGTTTATATGGTGCGTTATTGAATCCATATTGTAGATTCTTTGACATGCGTTTAGGACAAAGCACTACATTGTGTGGTAGAACTATTACAAAGCATATGGCAAGTTATATAAACAAAATTATAACAGGTGATTATGAGCATGATGGTGATGCTATTATATATGGCGACACAGATAGTTGCTATTTCTCAACATATAATATACTTAAAGAAGATATAGATGCAGGTAATATTCCGTGGGATAAAGAAGCGGTTGTTGAATTGTATGACAATGTAGCAGAGGAAGTTAATAAATCATTTCCAGCATTTATGGCGCAGAGTTTTAACTGCACAATGGATTTAGGAGAGATTATTAAGTGTGGGCGTGAAATCGTTGCAAGTAGTGGTTTGTTTATAACTAAGAAACGATATGCTACTCTCATATATGATTTAGAAGGCAAACGTGTTGACCAGGACGGCCCAGGCAAAGTAAAAGCAATGGGTATGGACTTAAAGAGATCAGATACGCCAGTAATTATGCAAGACTTTCTAAATATACTATTGCTTGATGTTTTAACAAATGTAAAAGAAGCAGAGATTATAGAGAAAATTAAAACATTTAAGTTTGATTTTGCTGACAAACCAGGATGGGAAAAAGGAACTCCAAAACGGGTAAATAATTTAACAATGTATACTAAACGTGAAGAACGCGAAGGTAAAGCAAATATGCCAGGACATGTTAGAGCGGCAATGAACTGGAATAACTTGCGTAATATGAATAGTGACAAGTATAGTATGCAAATAATGGACGGGCAAAAAACTATAGTATGTAAGTTAAAAAACAATCCAATGGGACTCACTAGTGTAGCATATCCAATTGATGAGGGAAGGCTACCAGATTGGTTTAAAGAACTTCCGTTTGATCACATTGCTATGGAAGAAACAATCATCGATAAAAAAATAGGGAATTTATTAAATGTTATGAAGTGGGATTTGCGGCAAGGCACATCACGCAGTACATTTGATGATTTATTTGAATTATGAACTTATTAGAATACATTAAAGAACGTAAATTGTTAGATCAACTCAATACTATTGGCATTCATAAAAATTACAATAATATTAAGAAACTATTAGAACAAACTACTGTCGAACATAGACAATTAACTATTGATGTTTTTGGACAGCAATTAATAAATCTTGAAGATGAATTAACAAAAATTTATAAATTATTGGAGGCACAATTTCTTAAAGAAGTACAACCATCTCGATTAATGCAGAGTTATAATAATTATGAAAATAAGAAAATTATGGATCTTGAAGTTGTTTCAGACAATATATATACTAAAGAATTAAAACTCCGAGTTATGTCTAAAATTAAAAAATACGTAGACTTTCAATTCCCGGGATGTGAGATTGGACCACGCTCGGCTTATTGGACTAAAGAACTGGGTGGTGATCCATTATTCTTAGTTGGTCCGGATTTAAAAATTATTGAAGAAATTATCACAGAGAATTTTAATCCAATATATCAACGCCGTCTAAGAATATATCAAATCGAAGATACAGATTTTAGTTATTTGCCGCAAAAAGCATTCTCATTTGTGTTTAGTTGGTACCATTTTGAGTTTTTACCATACGATATTATTGACAAATATTTGGATGGTATATTCAATATGTTACGTCCTGGTGGTATTGCATTTATAAGTTATGCTAATTGTTTAATGGAAAAATCTGCTGAACAATTTGAAAATTCTTATTATTGTTATATGACAACAAACCTAATGGAAGGTTTGGCAAATAAAAATGGTTTTGATGTGCTGGAACAAGAAGATTTCCAGGCTAGAATGAGTTGGGTTATACTTAAACGTCCTGGACGAAGAGATAATGGTATTAAAGTAGTGCCTAGTATGGGATATGTTAAAGACATCATAAAAGAGCCAATACCTTGACAATCAACCAATTTTATAATATAATATACTTTAATGTAGGAAACCACTGTTTTCCTACAATATACTTTAACGTAGGAGTAATCAATGAAAGATATTTTAGCAGATGTAATTAGCCATACGCATGCCTTGGGCTATTTAGAAATTATTAAGGTAACCGGCACAACAACGGATACGGCAATAGAGTCTATGGCCGAGGATAGGAGTGTAGTGCTTCAAGCAAAAACGCACGATCCAGTGTCAGAGTTTATAGGTACGTTTGGTATGCCAAACCTTAATAAACTAGACACATTATTAAAGATTCCAGAGTATAAAGAAGATGCGAAGTTAGAACTCAGTCAACAGGAACGCAATGGTGAAGTAGTTCCTACAGGTATCCACTTTGAAAATAAAGCAGGCGACTTTCAAAATGATTACAGGTTTATGAATGCTGATATTATAGAAAATAAACTTAAAAGTGTAAAGTTTAAAGGTGTGGAATGGGATATTGAATTTGAACCAAACACACCAGCAATTATGCGTTTTGGTTATCAAGCACAAGTAAACTCAGAGGAAGATGTATTTACAGTTAAAACTGAGAAAAAGAATTTAATATTTGAGTTTGGTGATCATAGCACACACGCAGGGCAGTTTGTATTTGAAACGAATGTTGGCAATTCATTAAAAACAGGATGGACATGGCCAGTACAACAAGTGTTAAAGATTTTACATTTAATTGGCGACAAAGTAATATCATTTAGTGATAAAGGCGCATTACAAGTATCAGTAGATAGTGGATTAGCAAAATATAATTACATATTACCAGCACAAAGTAAATGAGAGAAAACCTTGTAGAAACACAAGGAAATTGTGCTATCTATTTGCCTGCCATTAGTAGTTTTTATGCCGCATATGTAGGTAAACAACGATACGAAGATTTTGTACCTAAAGATAGGATTCCGTCGCGTTTTACTAATGGTATAGAAGGCTTAAATTTCCTTAATATGAACGAAGGATATTTTAAATATCCTTGGGCATTGTATTCTGCAGGACATGCTGATATGAATTTAGATAAGTTTTCTGCTAAAGAGGACATGGTACGCAATCGCGATAATCAAAATACTGTATTAGTAGGCGATAGCGGAGGGTTCCAAATATCTAAAGGTGTATGGCAGGGCGAGTGGTTAGAACCATATGGTGTTGATAAGAAAACTGATGATATACGTGAAAAAGTATTGCGGTTTTTAGAAGGTGTATTTGATTACTCAATGGTGCTTGACTTACCTACGTTTAGTGTTACACACTCACACTTACATGGACTTGATACTTGGCAAAAGTGTTTACAAGGCACGTTAAACAATAATGATTACTTCGCACAAGCACGTGAGCCAGGTGCTACAAAGTTTCTAAATGTATTACAAGGCAATAATTGGAAACAATGCGAGGAATGGTACGAAGCAGTTAAGCCGTATAGCACAGGCGAGAAAGCAAACTTTGAAGGATGGGCATTAAGTTCTATCAATAAAAAGGATGTAGAGATTGCTATACGCAGACTATTAAAGATGCGTGAGGATGGATTTTTAGGTGAGACAGAGTGGATGCATTATTTGGGCACAGGTGAATTACTTTGGAGTATCGTGCTCACATCATTCCAACGCGAGATACGCGATAAAATTAATCCAGACATAGTGCTATCATATGATTGTGCGTCACCGTTTTTAGCAACAGCATATGGCACGATGTATACAAGCATACACACTGACCATTTACGCAAGGGTTGGACTTATAGAATGCTTAAAGCAGTAGATGATAAAAAGTATTCAACGGATACAAGGATATTTGATTACAATATTGAATACTCTGAAAGAGATCGATCAGGAAATTACAAGATAGGTTGGGAACCCAGTCCTATAAGCGAAAGAATACAAATGAATGACGTGTGTCCATATGGTCCAGGTGATTTAAATAAAATAGGAAAGGAAGGAAGAACAAGTTGGGACAGTTTTAGTTATGCATTACAAATGGGACACAATGTTTACTTACATATTTTAGCAACACAACAAGCAAACGAATGTTATGATCAAGGAATAATGCCAAAACAATTAATAGCACCAAATGGTGCTCACATTGCAGAAGTAATTAACGAGATATTTTCTAAGAAAGATTATGCTAATGCCATTGCTGAAGTAGAAAAATATAGCAGATGGTTTACACGCATCCAAGGGGTAAATACATCTGAAGCCTATGCAGATGAATTAGGTATAAAACCAATGGGGAAAGATGAAGTGACTGAGAAAGAAATATATAGTGCAAAGGAGTCATTTCATAACTTATTTGAGTAATGACACTTTTAGAGTATATACAGCAACGTATAGAACTAAACAAACAACATAATAATATTATTCGATTTCCTATAGAGAAACGAATCAATGATATTGAGGAGAAAAAACATGGCAGTAAAGAAAAAGAAAGTAAAAGCAGTCAAGAAACAAGCAGAAGATAAGGACACAGAAGCGGGGCCAAAACCACAACGTCCACGCGGGCCGCAACCAAGCGGCGATCCACTATATGATAATAATATTCATATATTCATGACTGACTTTAATGAAGAGTCTTGTAGTATGGCAATTAGGTTTATACTTGAGAAAAATGTACTACCCACAAAATTAAAACCAAAACATCTTACACTAATGGTTAACAGTCCTGGTGGTGAAGTTGCACACGCATTTGCTTTAATAGATGTTATGAAAGGATCTGCTATCCCTGTACGCACAATAGGATTAGGTATGATTGCCTCTTGTGGCGTACTAACATTTATGGCTGGACAAAAAGGTCATAGAGTAATTACACCAAATACTAGCATATTAAGCCACCAATATAGTTGGGGCAGTAGAGGCAAAGAACACGAATTATTCGCAGTTGTAAGAGAATTTGAAATGAGTACAGAACGTATGTTAACACATTATAAGAAATGTACTGGACTTACTGAAAAGAAGATTCGTGAAGTATTGCTACCACCACAAGATGTATGGCTTAATGCTGAAGAAGCAGTAAAATATGGAATTGCAGACAAAATTAAATCAGTGTATTAATTAACGTAATGGAAGACACATACAAATATGGCTTTACAACAGATGTTGAGTCTGAGAGGTTACCTCCTGGTTTAAATGAAGACACAATTATTTCTATTAGTCAAAAGAAAGACGAGCCTCAGTGGCTGTTAGATTGGAGACTTAAAGCATATAGTCGTTGGCTTAAACTGGAAGAGCCAAAAGGTTGGCCTAAAATAACATATCCAACGATAAACTATCAAGATATAGTTTATTTTTCACGTCCAAAAAAGAAATATGCTAGTTTGGATGATGTGCCACAGATGATTTTAGATGATTTTGAAAAACTTGGTGTCCCATTACATGAACGAGAGAAGTTAATGGGCGTAGCTGTTGATGCAGTATTTGACAGTGTTAGTTTAGGCACAACATTTACAGAGAAATTAGAAGAATTAGGAATTATTTTTTGTAGTTTTAGTGAAGCAGTACATAGATGCCCTGAAATAATTAAAGAGTATTTAGGTAGTGTGGTTCCGCAAGGTGATAATTATTTTGCGGCACTTAATAGTGCTGTGTTTAGTGATGGCAGTTTTGTGTACATACCAAAAAATACAAGATGTCCAATGGAGTTGAGTACTTATTTTAGAATTAATGACAAGGATACAGGACAATTTGAAAGGACATTAATTATTGCAGATGAAGGTTCGTATATTTCATATTTAGAAGGATGTACAGCACCAATGCGTGATGAGAATCAATTGCATGCCGCAATAGTAGAATTAGTTGCATTAGACAATGCAGAGATTAAGTACTCAACAGTACAGAATTGGTATCCAGGCGATGAGAATGGAAAAGGTGGCATTTTTAACTTTGTAACTAAACGAGGAAAGTGTAAAGGCTATCGTAGTAAGATTACATGGACACAAGTAGAAACAGGTAGTGCTATTACATGGAAATATCCGTCGTGCATATTGCAAGGCGACGAGAGTGTAGGTGAGTTTTATTCGGTAGCATTCACAGGTAACTACCAACAGGCAGATACTGGCACTAAAATGTTACATCTAGGTAAAAATACTACATCAACTATTATCTCTAAAGGTATTTCAGCAGGGCATGGTAGTAACACGTATAGAGGATTAGTAAAAATAGGTAAGGGGGCGGAAAATGCCAAAAATTATACGCAATGCGATTCACTTATGATGGGTGACCAATGCGGAGCACATACTTTCCCTTATATAGAATGCAAAAATCCTACAGCAACAGTAGAACATGAAGCCACTACAACAAAAATAAGTGAAGATCAATTGTTTTATTGTCGACAAAGAGGAATTGATCCAGAGGATGCAAGGAATCTAATTGTAACTGGATTTTGCAAGGATATATTCCAAAAATTGCCAATGGAGTTTGCAGTAGAAGCAAATAAATTATTAGAAGTATCAATGGAGGGATCGGTAGGATAATGAACAAAATTCAAATACAAGAAGCAATAGATAAAGATAAGGTTGTTCTGTTTATGAAAGGAA
>Ga0114993_10000460_pt1 | contig 47719 bp, 39 predicted proteins | sample ArcticOcean_MG_C_FD_87042 | JGI IMG/M metagenome (GOLD analysis project Ga0114993, IMG submission 87042) | Marine microbial communities from western Arctic Ocean - ArcticOcean_MG_CB2_150 | ecosystem: Environmental > Aquatic > Marine > Oceanic | place: Arctic Ocean: Canada Basin | collected...
AGTGGTTGAAGTGGTTGAAATCGTAGAACCACCAGCCCCTGTAAAGATATATTCATACGGTGCTCGTTCCCAAACAATCACAAAAACTAAAGATGCATCTCGTCCTCCAGCTGAAAACTGTGTGAAAAATAAAGCACGTCCCGCAGAAATAGAGTCTCAGAAATCTGCGCGACCCGTCGAAGATAGTGATGTTAACGGCAATAGATAATTGATCTTTTCTTTTTTAGCCACCCAGCATTTCTCGGGTGCTTCGAAAAGAGACTAGCGGCCAGCGATCCTGAGTGACTTTAAGGTTGGCCATGGAAGGGGCCAAGTAGACCAACTGCCCTGCCCCATCTACCGCAATATTAGAGGAAGAGTGCAGCTCAAGCTTCCGTAACTCGTTCTTATCGTCAGACACCAACCATCGCGCGGACTGTACTTGGGCTCCTTCGAACAAGCACTCTACAGAGTACTCGTTTTCCAAACGCCACGCCACTACCTCAAACTGCAACTGTCCGATAGCCCCTACAACGATCTCAGATCGGTCCTTGTAATTAAAAACTTGAACCGCCCCTTCTTCACATAATTGTGCCAAACCTTTGAATAACGATTTGTTACGTAACGGGTCTGCGGACCTGACTCTCCGAAATAAATCTGGAGCAAAGCTCGGGATGCCCGAAAACATGAAACGATCGCCTTCTGTAAATGTGTCCCCAATTTGAATAGTTCCGTGATTATGCAGCCCAATGATATCTCCTGGCCAAGCATTGCCAGTTGCATCTCTACTGCGAGCCATGAACTGTACCGCTCCGCTTAGCTTCGTTTCTCGTCCTAGACGCACATTAAATGATTTCTGTCCATCTTGATATCTGCCTGAACATATCCTCATAAAGGCTATGCGATCGCGATGTTTTGGATCCATGTTAGCCTGTATCTTAAAAATAAAACCTGAGAATTTATTGCTCGTTGGCTCTACAACCTCAATCTTGTTCGTTGGTCTAGGCAAGGGGCTAGGAGCGACATCCACGAACATATCGAGCATTTCAGTCAATCCGAAAGTTCTCAAAGCAGTGCCAAAAAAAACAGGCGTGATTTCACCTGACAAGTATGCTTCATTAGTAAACTCATTACCGGCTCCGTCCAGAAGCTCTATTTCATCTTCTAGCTTTGAAACCCCCTCTCGAAACCTCTTGTCGTTATGAGCATCATTCAAATCAACCCAGCTTGAACCCTCGTTTGTACGTTGTGGGTCTTTATCATATGCAAGAATCGAACGTTTACGAAAATCAAAAATACCTTCTAAATGAGGCCCAGATCCTAAAGGCCAAGTTATAGGGCAGCATTTTATATCCAAAATAGACTCGATTTCATCCAACAAATCTAGAGGCTCACGGGCATTTCTATCCAACTTGTTGACGAAAGTCATGACTGGAGTTTTGCGTAATCTGCAGACTTCTAATAATTTTATTGTGCGTGCCTCAACACCTCTAGCCGCATCAATTATCATTACAGCAGAATCGACTGCGCTAAGAGTCCGATATGTATCTTCGCTAAAATCTTCGTGTCCAGGAGTATCAAGCAAGTTAATGATGTAGCCCTTGTAATCAAACTGCATCACTGAAGATGTCACGGATATACCCCTTTGTTTCTCAATCTCCATCCAGTCCGAGGTAGCGTGACGGGTGCTCTTCCTCGCCTTTACCGTCCCCGCCACTTGGATAGCGCCTGCTAGCAGCAACAATTTTTCGGTTACCGTTGTCTTTCCAGCATCAGGGTGGGAAATAATAGCGAATGTTCGTCGCTTTTTGACTTCTTTATCAATCGTGGACATAAGTGTATTTCGAATACTTTTAAGTTTCTGTTAAGAAAATTGCTAATCCGGAAAATTTCTCTGTTAGCTGCGATTATACCTTACTTACGACAGGTCTTCTTTCTCTAACACGACATACGCTATAGCAAGGCCTGCATCATCAGATAGGCTTACATGGGAGTTAACGATCCCCACTTTCTTGAACATTTCGCATGCCCTACCAGAAACCTTTAAGTCTGGCTTTCCACTTTTGGCGTGAATGACACCTATCTGACGAGGGGCAATACCCTCTTTGAATCCTGTGCCAAGCGCTTTTGAAGTTGCTTCTTTAGCTGCGAAGTGCATCGCAAGAAATCGAGCTTTATTTTTCGAGCGATCAAACTGTGCCACCTCTTTTGAAGTAAGTATTTTTTCTACCAAACGCAAACCAAATCGCTCATAAGATAACTGAAAGCGAGAAATTTCAACGATATCTACTCCAATCCCATAAATCAACGGTCAGCTTCCCATATAAGACGTTTCATCGTCGCAACGGACTGCTCTAAGCCAACAGAGAGTGCATGTGCGACGATAGCATGGCCGATATTCAATTCTCTAATATCCTCGATTGCAGCTACCAACCCTACGTTTTGATAATCTAACCCGTGGCCCGCATGCACTTGAAGTCCCAATAAAGATGCCACACTGATGGCTTCCTTTAGCTCTTCCAACCTCTGTTGAATGATTAGGGTATCAGTGGCCAAGGAATATTTGCCTGTATGAAACTCTATAACCTTAATTCCAATTGCTGCGGATGCCCGAACCTGAGCGGCCTCTGGATCGATAAAGGCAGATACAGTTATCCCAGCGGCGCCTAGAGTTTTCACGATGTCCCCCAACTCGTTGAATAAGGCAAGAACATCAAGCCCACCCTCCGTAGTGATTTCAGCCCTGCGTTCAGGTACCAAGCAACACGATTCTGGTTTTATATCACAGGCAATATTGACCATCTCCGCCGTAGCCGCTAACTCAAGATTTAATGGAACACTTAATTGTCGCTTCAAACTATAAACGTCGGAATCTTGAATATGTCTCCTATCTTCTCTCAAGTGAACCGTAATTAGATCGGCACCACCACGTACCGCAAGATTGGCGGCCTCATTAATGCTGGGAGAAAGACCGCCTCTAGCTTGTCTAACTGTAGCAACATGATCGATGTTAATTCCGAGCCTTGTAGACTGTTTATCTTCAGAAACCATCTAACTGTTTTTCTCCTTATTAAAGCTTAAGTCTTTTCTTCTTGCTGATTCATTCCTTGAAAAAAACTGCGCGATTTTATTTCTTTCCCTCCCAAATGGAATGCAAGAACGTACCGCATTAGTTTTTTCGCATCCTTTGCAATTTCTACGGTGTAACTCGTTTTCCCCGACAACCATAGCAATACATTGCCCGATACCTCTACCCCTCCAACAGCATTTGCATCGCTTGTGCACCCTTTGTCTGGCACATATATATACGTCGTATGTCCCTCTACAAGAGAACCGTCGCTATATTCTTCAGTCAAATTCATGCCCAACCCAATTTCCTGAAGCAAAGACACTTCAAATTGACGTAAGACTGGTTCAAGAGTTTTGCTATCTGAAATTTGTTTTAAACAGTTTCTATACAACCTAAAGATACCTGCGCACTCATCGTGTTCAACTGTTAGATTCATGATCAATTCATTCATATAAAAAACTGCATATAAATTTTTCGGCTCCTGGATTTCAAATATCTCGACAACGTCGGCGTGAGTTAGTGACAGTAGGCTAGATCTACCTTTAACTTCAATAGCCAACAAGGACAGCGGTTGAAGTAGTCCTGATAAGCTGGAACGTTTGCGTAAAGCTCCTCTCGCTACAGCGGCGAACCTGCCTTTGGACTCGGTCAAAACTTGCACAATCAGGCTGCTTTCTTGATAGCGTCTGCTATGGAGAATAAATGCGGGCTCCAACGAAGTCTAATCCAACAAGCCAATGGTTCTCATAGCCTCAGTACTATCAAGCCACCCTCGTTTAGTTTTGACCCACACTTCCATAAACACCTTGCGTTGCAATAATTCTTCTATATCCCGCCGTGCATCACTCACAATACGTTTTAATAAGGCTCCATTTCTTCCGATGACTATGGGTTTTTGACTATCTCGGCCGACCCAAATAGTTGCAACTATATTGGTGATCGTTTTTAATTCCTCGAAATCATCAATGATGACAGTGGTGCTATAAGGTAATTCATCGCCCAAGTAATTCATTGTTTTTTCGCGAATTATTTCGCCACATAAAAAACGTTCCGGCCTGTCGGTCACCTGATCTTTTCGAAAAATAAATGACCTTTCTGGTAACGAAGACGTAAGAAACTCTAGAAGCGCCTGAACTCCTAGTCTAGTTCGAGCACAAACAGGAATGAATTCAGAAAAATTCGGGTAATTTTGGGTTATTTTTCCTATAGTCGGTAGCAATGAGCTTTTATCTTTCAATAAGTCGATCTTATTTAACCCCAATATTACTGGCACATTACTCTCATTTACTAAAGTCGCTATTTTTTCATCTCCGAGCGTCCACCTTCTTGCGTCACAAACCATTAATATAAGATCTACATCGCTTAAAGCGTGTTTCACCTCACGATTCATCAATCGATTCAATCTGTTCTTAGGGGAGATCTGCCAGCCTGGAGTATCCACAAAAATAATCTGTGAATCACCTTCAGTATGTACACCTATGATCTGGTATCGAGTTGTTTGAGGTTTTCTGGACGTAATGCTAATTTTTTGTTTAAGGATCTGATTAAGCATCGTAGATTTCCCAACATTTGGCTTTCCTACAATCGCTACTAGTCCACATCTAGCTTCCATTCAAAGACTGTTCCTTAAGTGCGCCTAATGTCATCCTAGCAGCCGCTTGCTCGGCTTTTCTCCTACTAGAACCATACCCTTGGAAACCATCACTAAGAGCCTTGGTAGTGCATATTACGTAAAAAGTGCGACTATGCGGAGGACCAACCACCTCACTAGTCGTGTATGTAGGGAGGCCAAAATTTAAAGCTTGCAGGTATTCTTGCAATTCTGTTTTCGCATCTTTTTCTACAGCCAAAGGATCGATCAAGGAGAAATAATCTTGATATAAAAGGCGTACTATATTACGACATTCAGCATAATCGGAATCCAGATATACTGCCCCTATTAACGCTTCTGTAGTGTTAGCCAAAATCGAGTTCCTTTCGCAACCTCCAGATTTTTTTTCGCCATCGCCAAGTAACAGTTTTTTCCCCAGCCTGAGACGAGTCGCGATTGACACTAAAACTTCACTATTAACCAAAGCTGCTCGCGCTCTGGTTAATTGGCCCTCATCAGCCGTTGGAAAATTTTCAAAAAGATATTCAGCCACTATGAGTCCTAAAAGCGCATCCCCAAGATATTCGAGTCTCTCGTTATGTCCCGGACCTTTGCTTCTGTGCGTCAGCGCTTGTACCTTCAAATTTTGTTGTTTGAAAACATAATCAAAACCCATAAGGCTAACTGGGTACGCAAGCCGTTTGAACTCCGTCATTCGATGCGGCTCCCAGCTCGGGAAAAATTAGGCCCACCATCCCAATTAAACCAAATATAGAAGGCTTTACCCATTAAATTTTCTTTTGGGACAAAACCCCAAAAACGGGAGTCTCTACTGTTATCTCTATTGTCTCCTAAAACGAAATAATGAGCAGAGGGAACGTTGAAATTTCCTCCAATTGCATAGCGGTCTGAAGATATCAATACCTGATGAAGCTGCTCACCAATTAGCTCTTGGTGCACTTTAGAACCTGTGTGTCTCGCTGCGGATTGAATGCCAATATAGGTTTTTTCGTTTTGCCACACGACTTCCTTTTCATTCACATAGACGTGTTTATTATCGATACGAATACTATCTCCTGGCAAACCTATTACTCGTTTAATAAAAGGCGTGGATGGGTCCAAAGGATATCGAAAGACTACGACATCTCCACGCTGCGGATTACCTATTTTTATCAGCTGAGAATTAAAAATTGGAGACTTTATCCCGTACTGATATTTATTGACCAGTATAAAATCCCCAATAAGAAGCGTTGGAATCATAGAGCCAGAAGGAATTCGAAACGGTTCGACCACGAATGCTCTCAGTACAAAAACAAATGCAAAAACAGGGAAAAATGACTTAGAAAATCTGAGTACAATATTATTTTTCCGCACCGCATTATCTAGTTTTAAATTGTTTGAGTTTTTCCTATTCGCTATCTTATACATAACGATAATGAGTCCAGTACTAACTGACAATAAAAAAAGTATTGCTGTAAAATCCCAGACCATCATCAGCTGCTAGCCTTCAGAACTGCCATAAATGCCTCTTGAGGAATCTCCACTGAGCCGAACTGCTTCATTCGCTTCTTTCCAGCTTTTTGTTTTTCCAATAACTTACGCTTACGAGATATATCACCTCCGTAGCATTTTGCAGTTACATTTTTTCTCAATGCTTTTACGCTCTCTCTTGCTATGATTTTTGAACCTATTGCCGCTTGGATAGCGATGTCAAACATTTGCCTTGGAATAATTTCCCTCATTTTTTTCACAAGATCCCTCCCTTTCCAGAGCACTTGCTCACTGTGCGCGATAATTGACAAGGCATCAACTTTTTCACTATTTATCAGTATGTCCAAGCGGACCATGCTGGCTTCTTGGTAATGAGAAAAGTTGTAATCCATCGAGGCATAACCTTTAGTTGTCGATTTCAAGCGATCAAAGAAATCTGTCACTAGCTCCGCCATTGGAACCTCGTAACTAATAGCTACTTGGTTACCTAAATAACTCATTTTCTTCTGCACTCCTCGTTTTTCAAGGCACATTTTCATAATATTACCCACATGTTCTTGAGGTGATAAAATGTCAACAAGCACTATGGGTTCCCTGATTAACGAGATCATATTAGAGTCGGGTAGCCTCACAGGATTATCGATCATATGTGTGCCACCACTCTTATCGACAACCTCGTAAACTACGGTTGGAGATGTCATAATCAGTTCTATGTCATACTCTCGTTCAACCCGCTCCTGAATAATTTCCATATGCAACATCCCCAAAAAACCACACCGAAAACCAAACCCTAAAGCCTCCGAAGTCTCCGGCTGGTAATGGAGTGCGGCATCATTCAGTCTAAGTTTAGATAAAGACTCTCGAAAAACTTCGTACTCTCCAGAATCTACTGGATATAGACCCGCAAACACATTTGGTTTGGATTCTTTAAAACCTTCTAATGGCTCTATGGCTGGGTTTTTAGCATTGGTTACAGTATCGCCAACAGGGGCTCCATAAATATCTTTTATTCCCGCAACAAGATAACCGACCTCGCCAGCCGTCAACACCCCAGTGCTAAGGCGTTTAGGTGTGAAGATACCTATGTCTCCTACTTCAGCTGAATTCATGTTAGACATGGTGACGATTTTATCTCCCTTTCGTATTGTGCCTTCATAAACCCTGACTAGTGATACAACACCAAGGTAATTATCAAACCACGAGTCTATAATAAGCGCCTTAAGCGGCCCCTCTCTATCGCCTGACGGAGGGGGAATTCGCAAGACAATCGCCTCAAGTAGATCGGGCACTCCAACACCTGTTTTTGCACTAACGTTAATACTATCGTCCGCGTTAATTCCAATGACATTTTCAATCTCTGCTCGAACACGTAGAGGCTCAGATGACGGCAAATCGATTTTATTTAGAACAGGGACAACTTCCAGACCTTGATCAATAGCAACATGGCAGTTGGCGACTGATTGAGCCTCAACTCCTTGAGCCGCATCGACAACTAGTAAAGCTCCTTCGCAAGCCGCAAGCGATCTCGATACTTCATAGCTAAAGTCAACGTGACCAGGCGTATCTATAAAATTAAAAAGATAATTCTGCCTATTATTGGCTGTATACGACAGGCTGACACTCTGGGCTTTAATAGTAATCCCTCTCTCTTTCTCAATATCCATTGAATCTAAAACTTGCGCTGACATTTCGCGCTCACTAAGCCCACCACACGTCTGAATGAACCGATCAGCTAAAGTTGATTTTCCATGGTCAATATGGGCGATTATCGAAAAATTCCTTATATTTGCCATTTCCCAAGACATATGATTCTTGATCTCTCCAGTTAATTATTAAAATAACAAGCACCCAAAGGCACTGATTCCCTCATAGAAGTGAGTGAAACCAATCAAGTCTCTACACTTGAAAGCATGAGCATTTGCCGGCCTCAGTATATAGCAAACCATGAATACATCCCGTCATAATACGGCGACATCAGAACAAACTAAAGCTAGTTAGAGCTTCTATTCCATGCCTAATCTCACCGCAACGTATAGAGGAGATCCATTTCTTTGAATCAAAACTGGTAATACAGAATTAGGGTTAAGCGGACGTAGGATATTTTCAAAGCTTTGAACACCAAGAACTGAAGAACCAGCCATTTTCAAAATCACGTCACCTATCTGTAGGCCTGCCTCAGATGCCGGGCCATCCTCAAGATTGGAAACAAGGACACCTCCCTGCTCAACTGCCAAATCTATCCGTCGATCACTAGCAATCGCTGTAACTCCAATACCTAGCTTTTTGTAGATCTTGGATTCGTCCACCTTCCTAGGTTGGCTGTTTGCGGGACCTTCTGTCTCATCTTTTAATGCCCCTATGACTATCCCAAGCCGCATTCTTTTGCCGTCTCTAATGACATGAACTATTACTTTTGAGCCAACGACTTGCTGTCCTACTAGCGGAGGAAGGTCACTCGACCTATCAACAGAAGAATCTGCAAACTCAACAACAATGTCCCCTGGCTTGATCCCACCTTTCTTCGCTGGGCTGTTAGGCATAACTTTAGAAATGAGTGCCCCTGCAGGTTTAGTCATTCCAAAAGACTCGGCAAGCTCTTGTGTCACATCTTGGATGAATACCCCTAACCATCCCCGACTTACAGTACCGGTCCGCTTTATCTGCTCATAAACATTCAGAACCACTTTGATAGGAATAGCGAAAGAAAGACCCATGTACCCACCGGTCCGGCTATATATTTGAGAATTCACACCAACAACTTTACCTTGTAAGTTAAACAAGGGCCCTCCTGAATTGCCAGGATTGATTGCTACGTCGGTTTGTATAAAAGGCACGTAGTTATCGTCTGGAAGGCTTCTACTTTTAGCACTGACAATCCCCGCAGTAACAGAGTAGTCAAACCCAAACGGCGAACCAATAGCAAGAACCCATTCTCCAACTTTCAAAGATTCCGAGTCACCTAACTTCACTGTCTGGAGTTCGTACGGGGCATCAATTTTAAGGACAGCGATATCACTTCGTTCATCTGAGCCTATCAATTTAGCTACAAGCTCGCTTCTATCAGAAAGAGTAACTAAAAGTTCTCCAGCCCCATCCACGACATGGTGATTTGTGATGATATAACCATCCTGAGAGATTATGAATCCAGACCCTTGAGATGGTCTGGCGTCTCTTCGGGGCTTTTTCTTACTGCCCGGCTGCTCATCATAGAAGTATCTAAAAAAGTCAGGAAGTCCCCCACCAGGACCAAAAGGGCTGTTAAAAGGAGCGCCTTGCCGATTATCGGCCATAACTTCTTGCTTTTCTGGCGTTGCTTTTATATTAACTACTGTTGGGCTATTCTTGGCTGCAAGTTCAGTAAAATCAGGCAAGCTAGAGGCAGCATGCAGAGAAAAGGCTGCTACCACCGTTAAAGCCAGAGAGAAAACATATTTATACAGAAATCGAGTCATAGCGATAAGCTCCTTGTTGGCGAAACGTGAGCATAGCTCAATCTCTAACTTAATATGTAGTTACAAAAATGTAACCATTAGCAATTAAAGGCTATGATAACACTCCTCTACCCTGCTCGTAAGCGCAACTCGGGTTTGCGCAACATCGTTTCGTCTTCTGTAAGTATTTAGAACCTATGAAGACGCATGCTTCGTAGTCCTAGCGTAGGCTAGACAATAAAATGAAAAACAATGCAACTTTTCCACAGGAGCTTTTTAAAGTGCGGCTTTATGAATAAATACGATGTAATGATAATAGGCAGCGGAGCAGCAGGCCTAAGTGTCGCTTTGGCGCTACCTAGCAAGCTCAATGTTGTATTAATAAGTAAGAGCAGTATCGACGAAAGCGCTACTTTTTACGCCCAAGGGGGTATCTCAGCGGTAATGGACCATGCCGACACAACCGACGCACACATAGCAGACACACTTATTGTGGGAGCGGGCCTTTGTAATACTGAAGTTGTGACTAATATTGTAAGTAATGGCAGAGATAGAATAGAGTGGCTTATCGAGAAAGGAGTTCCTTTTTCCACCAGAACATCCAAATCGGGAGTAGAGGAATTTCACCTTACCCAAGAGGGTGGACATTCGCACAGGAGAGTAGTTCACGCAGCAGATGCAACAGGGGCCGCTCTCGAAAAAACGCTTGTGAAAAAAGTAAAAGAATGTCCAAATGTGACATTGTTGGAAAGGCATGTGGCGATAGATCTAATTACAGCAAAAGAAAACGCTTCTGGCAGGCAAAGATGTATAGGCGCATATTTATATGACTCTATTCACTCTGTAATAGCGACTATTGCAGCCAAAACTGTAGTTTTAGCGACGGGAGGTGTTGGAAAAGTCTACTTGTACACCAGCAATCCGGATGTCGCCACCGGTGACGGTATTGCAATGGCATGGCGAGCCGGCTGCAGTATTGCAAACATGGAATTTATTCAATTCCACCCGACCTGTCTTTATCACCCAGAGGCTAAAACAATCCTCTTGACTGAGGCACTTCGTGGCGAAGGCGGCAAGCTAATACTCCCTAATGGGAATAGATTTATGCCGAAATTTGACCCCAGAGCTGAACTCGCCCCTAGGGATATAGTTGCGCGGGCAATCGATCATGAAATGAAGCGACTAGGAGCGGACTGTGTCTATCTAGACATTTCTCACAAACCACAACAATTTATACTCAAACATTTTCCGAATGCTTATGAAACCTGTAAGAAATATGGAATTGACATTACAACCAGCCCTATCCCGGTTGTCCCAGCAGCCCACTATTTGTGCGGGGGTGTCGTTACTAACATAAATGGAAAGACAGAGCTGGCCGGTCTGTATGCTGTTGGTGAGGTCGCGTGCACTGGCCTTCACGGGGCGAACAGAATGGCTAGCAATTCGCTATTGGAATGCATAGTAGTCGCTGGTTCCGCAGTAAAAAGCATTATCGCGGACTTAACCGCTGATTTTACAGCCATGAATCCGCCTGAGTGGGATGAAAGTAGAGTTGTCCAAGGAAATGAAGGAGTGATTATTTCTCATAGTTGGGATGAACTTAGACGCTTAATGTGGAATTATGTTGGTATAGTCAGGTCAGACAAACGACTGGGCCGAGCCAAACAAAGAATCGAATTGCTGCAAATCGAAATCAATGAATTTTATAGTCATTTCAAAATAAGTACTGACTTAATAGAAATGAGGAATCTTGTTCTAGTAGCCGAATTAATAGTTTTGTCTGCGTTAAGGCGTAAAGAAAGCAGAGGTTTGCACTATACCTTAGATTACTCTGGCAAAAATGAAAAAGAATTCAAGCAAAACACTATTTTAAATATAAACACTTAAACTATGTACTGAAGGAAATTAGAAGGATTCAATTTAAGCTCACACATGAACCGAAAAACATTACATGAAAAGACAATTTTGATCACTGGAGCAAGCCGAGGAATCGGAAAAGCTTTAGCAAAAGCGTGCGCAGAAAAAGGAGCTCACGTGATTGCATCTGGCCGCAGCGTAAAAGACCTTGAATTGCTTTCAGACGAAATAAAAACAGAGTTCAGCGCCTTATCGACGTTACTTCCAATGAATTTAGCGACAGCAAATGTTGACGACTATCGAACTGTAGGGGAACACATTGAAAAGCAATTCGGAACGCTCGATGCAATAGTATTTAATGCTGCTATGCTAGGGGAAGTAACACCTTGCGACAATTATTCTTTAAAAACATGGATCGAAGTCTTTCAAGTTAACTTGCATAGCGCTGTGATGTTGATGCAAGCTACTCGGACTCTATTCAAAGGTTCATCACTACGTACTGTCATATTCACGCTAGCTGAAGAGGGTATTGATCCAAAAGCGAACTGGGGAGCATATTCGGCCTCTAAAGCTGCCCTTACGGCGTATATGAAAATGTATGCCCTTGAAAACAATAATAGCGATCAGTTACGTGTAGCGGGAGTCGTCCCTCCCCCAACTAAAACACTTATAAGAATGACGGCCTATCCTGCTGAAAACCACGAAATACTAGCTCAGCCCGAAGCAGTTGTCTGGCCATACATCAAACTCTTAACCGAAGCTTCCCACACAAACCAAGGCATTATCCTTTAATTTATGAACATAATGTCGCTGTTATTAGATTTTCAAGAGATTTCTAATTGATTCGTTATTCATAACTTCACCATTTAGTAAATCCATTACTTCATCATTATAGAGAATTCGGATCTCCAGATGTTTCGCTTTTTCCAATTTGGCCCCAGGGTTCTCTCCACATATCAAAAAATCAACTAGCTTAGAGAGACTGTCGCTTGTATGGACGCCCATTCGACTAAACTTTTCCACAATTTCAAAGCGTTTCATAGCACCGAAATTTCCAGTAATAACGCAAGTAAGCTTGATATTTTCTTCAATATCCGGAAAATTTTTCAAAACCAAGCCTGCGGCAAGTAGACTATCTAAATCCTCAATATTTACAGTATTTGAAAACCAGTCGCATAAGCTGGCTGATACTACTGTTCCAATATCAGATATTTCCAGTAATTCATCAATTGTCGCCACTCGTAACTTTTCAACGGTCCCAAAAGATGCAGCTAAGCGGTGAGCAGTCTGCTCCCCAACACCCACAATACCTAACGCATAGATTAACCGCCTAAGCGTAGTGTGCTTGCTAGCCACTACTGCGGCTATAAGTTTGTCCGCAGATTTTGAACCTAGTCGCTCTAGGAGGAGTAAGCGTTCTTTTTTCAAGTTAAACAAATCTGAAAACCTAACGACCAATTCTTGTTTAACCAATTGCGCGACTAATTTATCCCCTAATCCATCGATGTCCATCCCTTTTTTGCTCACGAAATGTATAATTTTTTGGATTAATTGTTCTGTTTCCAAATCCGGTAGCTCACTTGGCGCACTGTAGATAATCGCGTCATCGGGACGAAGCTCAAAAACTACTTTCACCACCTCCGGTATTACATCCCCAGCTCGGCGCACAATCACCGTATCACCGACCCTAATATCTTTGCGCTCGACCTCTTCAAAGTTGTGCAAAGTAGCGTTAGTAATAGTAGCGCCACCCACGAAAACTGGCCGAAGTCTTGCAACGGGAGTTAATGCTCCAGTCCGCCCAACCTGTACGTCAATTGCAAGCACCTCCGTTGCAACCTCTTCGGCTGGAAATTTAAAAGCGACGGCCCATCGGGGTGATCTTGCGATAGCCCCCATCAACTGCTGCTTTGAAATCAAATTCACTTTAAAAACGACTCCGTCAATATCATAGGACAGCGACTGTCTCTGAGCTCCTAATCTTTCAAAATAACGAATGCAATCTGCCTCGTTTTCCAAAAGAGCCGTATCTGATGATACACGGAACCCAAAAGATTTAAGTAATTCTAGTGAAGCTTGTTGAGTCAACGGAGGAGCATGACCCTCAATCTTAGCCAAGCCATAGCAACAGATAGTTAAAGGCCTTGATGCCGCTACTTTAGCGTCCAATTGCCGCAGTGCTCCCGCTGCAGCGTTCCGTGAGTTTACAAAAGTTTTTCTATTGGCTGTCGCTCGCGCTTGATTTAGCTTCTCAAATTCAGCTTTCTCTATATAGATCTCTCCCCTAACTTCCAGCACTTTCGGAGGTGTCATAGTGGTTAAGACAAGTGGGATAGACTTTATAGTACGTGCATTGTTTGTAACATCCTCACCTCTTTGTCCATCTCCTCGAGTAACTGCCCTCGCCAAATTTCCGTCTTCATATATCAAACTAATCGCGAGCCCGTCTAATTTAGGCTCTCCAAAAAACTCTATATTACACATATCTGTAATTTCCCTAGAACGCCTATGAAAGTCCATAAACTGTTGACTATTGAAAACATTTCCTAAGCTAAGCATAGGCGATAAGTGCTCGACCGAAACGAACTCAATCAAAGGTTCTCCCCCCACCCTTTGGGTAGGGCTGCATGGGTTCAAAAGGCTTGGGTCAGCTATCTCTAATTGCAGCAGCTGTTGGAATAAAGAATCATATTCATTATCAGAAATAACGGGATTATCTAAAACGTAATAATGGTGATTGTGCTTCTCGATTTCTTTACGTAACAGATCTGCCTGATGCAGTTGATTACTAACCATTGAGGTCATCCAACACGGCTAAAACATGTTTTTCAGAGTCATCACCCCACTCTACTTCGCTGCTACTGTAAAGGTTAGCTTTAAGAAGCTTAGCTAGCTTTTGTGCAACAGAAAGCATCAGAGAAAAATCTTCTTTTCCTCGCGTTTTTTCAGATGGATTCATGAAAAAAACAATGCCTTCAGATTTAAGTATCTCTATGCGATCCATATCGAACGTCCCTGGCTCGTGCATATTCGCGGCGCTAAATACGGATGGTACGTCCGGTTGGGCGAAATCCACATAGTGAAAGATACTCATTTTCCCAAAAGATAACCCTACTTTATTAAGAGTACGAACAACAGTAGAACCATCGATTGGTTCACCAGATTCACGTTTCACATACAACTGTATCAACAGGTTTTTAGACTTTTTTCTGATACTAGAACGTTGCGGTTGTAAGGGTTTCTTTACGAAACTATTGAGACAGTCTTGATCATTTTCAACAATACTATCTACAGAAAAAAGTGTTAACTGGTCATTATTTTTCCGAACAGAAGAAACAATATTTTTGTTGATAGGCGGCAATCGAACCGCCGCAAATTGTGTTCCCTGAGACTGGAGGACCCGAAACTCATTACTCCCATTAGTTGCTCGGTAACTCAGTTTACTCTCACTCTCACTCTCACTCTCACTCTCACTGTCACTGTTATACTCTTCGATTGCTTGAGGAACTTTTTCTTTCCAAAGCACCTCGAGTCTAGATATCTCATCTTGACGTTTTTTTCGGGATCTACTCGCTAGAAGCACACCACAAAAAATCCCAGAAACTAAAGCTAAAATAAATAAATATAAAAACATAAACTGTTATTTAAGTACTGTTAAGCGATTGCCGCGAGTTCAACTGCTTCATCCATATCGACGCTAACCAGTCGCGAAACTCCAGCTTCCTGCATAGTAACTCCGATAAGTTGCTCGGCAATCTCCATTGTTATTTTATTATGCGTCACAAACAGAACTTGCACGTTTTTGGACATTGTTTTCAACATATCGATCAATCGAACCACATTAATATCATCCAACGGCGCATCAACTTCATCCAGCAAACAAAACGGTGCAGGATTTAAATCGAAAATCGAGAAAATAAATGTCAACGCAGTGAGTGCTTTCTCTCCACCTGATAACAAGTGTATAGAGCTGTTTCTTTTCCCCGGAGGCTGTGCCATAACAGTTACACCTGTCTCCAACAAGTCATCATCTGTCATTTCCAAATAAGCTTGCCCACCACCGAATAGTAGAGGAAAGGTTTCTTGTAACTTGTTGTTAACTTTGTCGTAAGTATCTTTAAAGCGAGATTTTGTCTCTATATCGATTTTCCGAATAGCTGCCTTTAAAGTGTTCAACGAGTCACTCAGGTCAGCATCTTGGGCATCAAGATAAACTTTTCGCTCAGAAAGCTCGTTAAATTCATCGATCGCCGCCAAATTAATAGGTTCCAACCGAATCAATTTCACTTTCAATGATTCAATCTCATTGATAATTTCGTCTAGCTGACGATTTTGTTCTATTGCAGAAAGAGCTTCTTCAAAATCCTCGTTCGTCTCTCTGAATCTAGCACTTAGTTCATCTAATTTAACCGCATAAGTCCTTTCTTCTAACCTATCGTTCTCAAGACCATTCTTGCAGTCGCCAACCGATTCCTCAGCATCGCTTCTAGCCTTAGAAGCTCTTTGAGATTTTTCGTTGCACAGGTCTAAGTTAGTTCTAAGGCTCGAAAGCTTTTTTTCCATACTCAATTTCTCAGACAATTGTCCCTCAAGTGTCTCGCTCAAAGTCTTAATAGGGACATGCATCTGACTGATACTGTTTCCAATGAGCATACTTTCTTCTTGTGAGTGTGCACGCGCTAGCATATTTCTTTCCTGGCCCTGCTGCATGTTGGTGAGCTTTGCTCGGAGGTCTTGCACTGTCAATTCTTTTGCATGCGATTCATCACGTAATTCGGCCCACTTTTTTCTAGCCTCGTTTACCTCTCGCAGAATAACGTGTTTGGAAACAGTCAGTCGATCCGTTTCAGCTTCCTCTATTACTGTCCGCTCTGCAGCTGAACTCACCTGCTTCGATAATTCTTCTGATGCAACTACATCTTCTTTTAACTTAAAGTCTATTTCCTGTAACTGTCGAGACAAGTCACTAACTCTGTGATCATGAACACCAAGCTCTGATTCCATTTTTTGAAGCTGATCTCGCTCTTCATTTAGCTTTCGAGAAACTTCATTCTCTTTCATTGTAATAATTTTTTCATCGCTCGATATTCTTTCAATTTCACCATAGGTGTTCTCCAATTGTCTCTTTAAACTTAAAACAGTGTCGCTAAGGCTAGTTGATTCGCCTTCTAGATCACTGATATTCCGCTCCCGTGCTAAAATACCGATTTCGTCGGGATTATTAGCCGGTAATTGAGCCCAGTACCGACCGAAAAGATAACCATCCTTCGTTACCATAACTTCATGAGATTTTAATGTCTTTCGCGCTCTAAGCGCCTCAATTTGAGTATCTGCCGAGTATACTCCATCCAAAAACGGAGCTACTTTGAAAGTTCCCTTCACACGGTCAGCTAGCGGCGGAAAAGAAGATGATGCTCGAACATAGTCATTATCGTCCGATTCCAAGATCGTTATCGTCGCCTTATTAACTGAAGATTCTCCAATTGAAAGGAATATATTATCGATTTCATTGTCACCGCATAGTGCATTGAGAGGAACCTTTAATGCAGTTTCAACTGCTGTTTCCCACCCTTTTTCTATAGTTATTTGCTCAGCTAACCTAGACACGTCAACTATTCCTTTTTGCTTAAGCCAGCTTGCTGTTTCGCTTTGATCTCCCCCAAGAGCTCTTTCTTGAAGAGCTGTTTCAGAAGCCAGTTCTCCTCGCTTTTTCTCGCCAAACAACTCAGATTCATGTAACTGTTTAAGCTGATTCTCCGCTTTTTCTCGGCACCCGTGCAATAAATCCGAGATAACAATTTTTTCTTCAACAAGGATCTTTTCATCCAAACCCAGTTCTACAATATGTCGTCTCAAGTTATCGCCCTTCGCCGACAAAACTTTTGAGTTGTCTACTGACAGTTCATCCGTTATTTGTAGCTTCCTCTCATTTCGAGCAGCTATAGCATCGGTAAGGTGCTCAAGCCGGATTGTTTTTGAATGGCTATCTCCAGATAACTTGTTCTTTATAGAGATATGAGTGTCCCAGGCAGCCTGCCATCTAGCCAGAGAGGCCTCTGATTCTTCTAGCCCATTTTTCATTTCCTCACACGCCGTTTTAGACTCGTCCAGTTGTGGCTGTAAGTGACCAAGATCTTGAGTAGTAGAAATAACTTGTTCATCATTGTCAGCAAGAGTTTTCACAAGATCCGCAAGCTTAAATTTAATTTCACCAAGATTCTTCTCTAAGTCAATTTTCTTTTCTTTTGAATATTTTAGCTCTTGCTCCAATCGAGAAATGTCAGCACTTTTAGAATAAAAATCAGCTTGAAAATCATTGAAATCATCAGTAATTCCCTGTTGCTCCTGACTAAGAGAAGTTTGCAGCAGTTCAATCTCGCGTTGTGCAGCGATCAATTTTTGTAGCTTTGTTTCTCGTTCTTGTTTCCGAACTAAGTTAGTCACAGATTCTTCTTTAGTTTCACGCCAGTTAAAAGCTATCGATAGCCCGTTAAGCCTTCGTTCGTTTTTTTTCAGCTCTTTGTACCGCTCAGCAGCGCTCGCTTGGCGTTTAAGGTGCTTTAGCTGTTTTCCAAGCTCATCCCGGATATCGTTTAATCGGTCGATGTTTTCTTCAGTTCGCTTAATTCTAGTTTCCGTTTCACGCCGTCTCTCTTTATACTGAGAAATTCCAGCGGCTTCCTCTAAAAATGCTCTAAGCTCCTCTGGCTTAGCTTCTATTACTTTAGATATGTCTCCTTGCTCTATTACGGAATATCCTCGAGGGCCAACACCAGTACCTAAAAAAGCGTTTGTGATATCTTTCCTCCGGCAGCGCGTGCCGTTTAAAAAATAACTTGAAATCCCATCACGACCCAATGTTCTTTTTATTGATATTTCAGAAAAAGAAGCATATTGTCCAGAGAGTTTGTTCTCAGAGTTGTCGAATATTATCTCAACCATGGCCTGTCCAACAGGTTTCCGCGAGCTTGAACCATTAAAAATCACGTCGGTCATAGAATCGCCACGCAGATGCTTCGCAGAGCTTTCCCCAAGGACCCACATCAACCCGTCTATGACGTTCGATTTCCCGCAACCATTTGGGCCTACAACTCCAGTCAAATTTCCTGGTAAAGATAGTGTAGTGGGGTCGACAAAAGACTTAAATCCGGCTAACTTAATTTTGTTGATTCGCATATGTTCAAGCATACCTGATAGCCGAAAGATCGTACAATCTCATTGTCCATTTACAGGCATTTTTTACCGAAAATAGTCTAAACATCTAATATGACTCATAAAAGCCATATCCATATACACGTGCAACGCAGCTTATGCTAAAGTTTGTGATCATTTTAGCCGCTGAAATCTGGAATCCTTGCAAACATGAGTACAAAACTTACGAAAAAATTAGACGTTTTTGACAATCCAGCTTCAAAAAGAGATTACTTAATAGAAATTGAAATACCTGAATTCACTTGCCTTTGCCCGAAAACTGGGCAGCCAGATTTTGCAGAGATGACTCTCGCATACGTTCCTGATGCAAAATGTATTGAACTGAAAGCGCTCAAACTTTACATTTGGTCTTTCAGAGATCAAGGAGCTTTCCACGAGGCTATCACTAACTCAATCCTAGATGACATTGTAGAAGCTTGCTCTCCAAGGTTCGCGCGATTAACTGCTAGGTTTAACGTTAGAGGCGGAACCTACCCAACTATTACTGTTGAATATCGCGAGTCCGCTTGGGAACCCTCAGACTCATTGTATCTGCCTAGTGATTGATGCTCAAATTTCTTGGTCAGTTTAAGGAAGGATTTAGCTTTGGGTATTCTGGTGTGCGATTGATATTTCAAAGGGACATGTTAAGGTGGGTTCTTGTGCCTTTCTGCCTAAGCGTTATCATCTGCGGAGCTGGCTTATTGGCAATAGGGCTTTTCTTATACGAACAAATCGATCATTATCTAGGATTGTGGCCAAGCTACTTCCGAAACTTCATACTGTGGTTCCTCATATGTACTCTTTCTAGCAGCATTTCCTTTCTACTTTTTGCATTATCCAACCTTTTGGCTGCTCCTTTTAATAGTCAACTATCCGCTGCGGTAGAATACAAATTAGGGAATAGCAATTCCAGTGGAAACATGGGGCTTATGAAAAGCATTAAAGTCGGCCTTGCCTCAATGGGTGCGGAAATAAGAAAGCTTAGTTGCTTTTTGAAAATTGGGCTTCCATTACTAATCCTTACTTTAATACCCGGACCGAGCTTGTTTGCGCCGATAGCTTGGGTATGGTTTGGTTCTTGGATGCTGTCGTTAGAGTATATAGACTACCCTTTATCAAATCATGGCAGAGACTTTCCTGAGTCTAAAAACTATGCCGCTCGTGAACGGGGACTAACCCTTGGGCTGGGGTTCGCCCTCACAATTATCACCCTCATTCCCCTCGTTAACTGCGTAGCAATGCCAGCAGGTGTGGCAGCCGGAACAAATTTTTATGTTCAAAAATAAAACATGAATAAGCCTCTATGCAGCAAGTAGTAGGAAGATTTGCCCCTACTCCATCCGGTGGCCTACATTTGGGTTCTGCATGTGCAGCCATAGCAAGCTTCCTCAATGCTCGTTCTCAAGGCGGTTTATGGAAAATCCGGATAGACGATATAGATAAACCTAGAGAAGTTTCCGGCAGCGCAAAATCAATACTTCAAGTGCTTGAAGTCCTAGGGCTGGAATGGGATGGCCCCGTCATATACCAGAGTCAGCAGTTAGACCACTATGCATCGGCAATTGATTTTTTAATTCAGCGACAGCTGCTTTACCCTTGTATCTGCACACGTAAAAAAATCGGGGGAAGACCTTACCCCGGTACTTGTGCCAGTGCGGAAGGACTGTCTTTTAACAACAACCAGTTAAGGATCCGCATAGAAGAATCACTGATTTCTTTTAGTGATGTTTTGCTCGGCGAAATTAAGGGTAATCTCAAAAAAGAATCAGGGGATTTCATTGTGAAGCGTGCTGATGGGGTATTCAGTTACGACATTTCAACCATTGTCGACGACGAATTTATGGGAGTTACGGAAGTAATACGTGGCGCTGACCTTGCCCGACTGACACTTAGGCACGTATATCTCCAAGACACTCTATCCCTTAAAGACAAAACATATGGCCACATCTCACTCGTATGTGATCCGACGGGAAAAAAGCTGAGCAAACAAACAGGTGCTAATGAGATCACCATCGCTTCTGCCCAAAAAGACATGTCGGAGGCTCTTTTTCACTTGGGACTTCGTCCCACCCTAGATATGTCGAGGGAGCCCGCGAAAGTGCTCCTAAATTGGGCCTTATCAGAGTGGCAAATTCTAGACGGGAAGGAACCGAAGTTCTCTTTCTAGATCAGCTTGGCATACATAGCTTTTAACTCACCATAGTCTAACGCAACTGGAAAGTTTGGATAATTTTCTACTACTTTTTCAGATGGTCGGAAAAGAATTCCGTTCTCTGATTGCTCCAGCATCGAAATATCATTGTAAGAATCGCCCGCTGCTACTACTTGATAGCCCAAAGATTGGAAAGCCTTAACAGAATGGCGCTTTGGATCTGTTTGCCTCAAGCGGTAGTCAACAATATTTCCGTCCGAACCTACAGTGAGCCGGTGACACAACGTCATCGGGTTGTCTAACTTATTAAGCAAAGGTCCAGCAAGTTCGTAAAAAGTATCAGAAATAATAGCTACCTGATAATTGCCTCTTAACCACACAAGGAATTCTAAAGCCCCTGCCAGTGGTTCAAGCTTTGCTGCAGCACTGTTCAAATCATCGTAACCCAGCCGATGCTTTGCCATAAGCTCCAGTCTAAACTGCATTAGTTCATTATAATCTGGCATGTCTCGAGTAGTCACGCGAAACTCTAGTATCCCGGTTTGTTCAGCTAAGTTAACCCAGATTTCCGGGACAAGTACCCCTTCGAAGTCAAGACATGCTATTTTCATTTTACACCACTCTCTGAATTAATCATTTTCTCTGCCACATAACTTCACCTACACCTGAATCTCTGCTCACAATCCGGGCCACCACGAAAAGGAAATCGGACAACCTGTTTAGATAACTTATCAAATTGGGGTTTATGGGCTCGCCTGGTTCCGAATGAAGAACTACTCTTTCTACTCGGCGGCAGACTGCTCTGCATAGATGAGCCGCTGATGCAGTGGGACTGCCGCCTGGCAATATAAATTCTTTTAAAGCTGGTAACTCTTCGTTGTACAAATCAATGGCATTTTCAAGCTTTCTGACCGCATTTTCTTCTATAAATTGACTTTGAGGAATAGATAACTCACCACCCAAGTCGAACAAGTCATGCTGTATATCCAATATAAGCAATCTCATGTCTTCTCTAAGCTCGTGATTTAGCAAGAGCCCTAGATTACAGTTCAACTCATCGACCTCACCGATCGCACTTATCCTAAGACTGGTTTTACTAATACGACTTCCATCCCCTAAGCCAGTAGTTCCAGAGTCTCCTGTCTTCGTGTAAATTTTTGATAGTCGATTACCCATTTCCACACCTCATCTAATTGCCTATACAACCACCCTTTATGTAAGCTCCTGAGAACATTATGTAGCAGGTGTTTTTTAAAATTTGATTTAATCTCAAGCAAATTCATCACATATAACCGATAATGCATAGTAGCAGATTACAAAAGAATAATAGGTAACGCTCCAAGATGATTCTTCATAAGCATGTCTTAACAGAGATCCTTAAAACGAGTAATGCTATTTTAATCGGTTTGCTAGTAATTTTTCTGAGCATGCGATTGGCTACTTCTTTTGCAGATGCAGCTAGCGGCAGCATAGCTGCGCAATACGTGCTGAAGATCGTCGCTTTGAAAATGTTGGTGTCAATGCAAAATTTGATTCCGATGTCAGTTTTTCTCGGATCTTACACCGTAATCACCGCCCTACAAAAACACTCCGAATTGGTGAGTATGAAGGCTAATGGAATTAGCCATTTAAGCATTTTGTCTACTGTCTCTGCGCTATCAGGGGCAACTGCTTTAGTCGTCGCACTAATGACTTGTGTCATAACCCCGATAGCAGAACTAAAACTCGTTGAGTTAAAGGACCTTGGGAAACGAACAACTACTATCTCAAACTTATCACCGGGTGTGTTTAAAAAGTTTGCCGGCGGGGATAAAGTATTTTTCGCGCAAGAAGAAGCTGCTGACAAAGCGTTTCTAAAAGATGTCTTTGTCCATGATGATACACAACCCAACGATGCCGCAATGGTTGCAAAACGATCGTATATACTAAGCGATCCAAAGACTGGGAAAAAATCAGCAGTATTCGAGGAAGGAACCAACTATCAAGGCGCATCGGGGAGGTTAGATTACGTGGTGACGGATTTCAAGAGGTACTCGGTAAAAATAAAACTGGCAGGTACGACTGATGTATCCAGATATCATACTTTTGTGCCCACCGTCGATTTGATAGGGTCCAAAGAATCCAGTCATGCTGCGGAGCTCCATTGGCGGTTAGCGCTACCAGTGTTCGCGTTTCTCGTACCATTAATAGGCCTATTAATTGCTCTAAAGCAACAGTCAGGCTACTGGTATCTGGGCTTGGTAACCGCTTTGGGGGTTTATTTTAGCTATCTAAATACATTGGGTGTTTTCAAGGCATTGGTAAAAAAAGGGGACATCTCAGCAGTACTTAGCTTCGCTTCCGTCCATCTCTTTTTTTGCACGTTGCTCGTATTACTTTACCTAAATCTTGAAAATCGATTTCGTTTCGTAAGAATTCGGAAAAACAATGCAGTGCGTAGAGTTAAATAATTAAATTATTCTTTCGCGTCATGTTAAAATCATGATGAAGAAACCATTTGGCGTAATTTTTAAAAAATGTCAGTAAAAACGCTTCTACACAAACTCGCGTCCGAAAAAATTCTCGTTCTTGATGGTGCGATGGGCACGATGATTCAGCAACGGCAGCTATCCGAGAAAGATTTTCGAGGTGGGCTTTTTGCTGAGCATCATATAGACGTCAAAGGAAATAATGATCTGCTGACCTTGACTGCACCTACCGTTATTCAGGCTATACATCTAGATTTTCTGGAAGCAGGTGCTGATATTTTAGAGACAAACACCTTCAATTCAACCTCGATTGCACAATCAGATTATGGCCTTGAGTCAGTAGTTTTCGAATTGAATAAACAAGCTGCAATTAATGCTCGGCGAGCTATAGACCAGTTCCGAATCAGTAACTCAGACGCAAGAAAAAAATTTGTTGCGGGTGTCTTAGGGCCTACTAACCGAACTGCCTCAGTGTCTCCCGATGTCAACGATCCGAGCTCCCGAAATGTTACCTTCGAAGAACTAGAGGAAGCTTATTATGAAGCTTGTAATGGACTGGTGGCTGGCGGTGTAGACATATTTTTAATCGAGACAGTCTTTGACACCTTGAATGCAAAAGCTGCAATTTTTGCCGTCAGCCGCTATTTTGAAGAAACTGGGATTGAGCTTCCTGTAATGATATCAGGGACAATAACTGATAAAAGCGGAAGGACTCTAACGGGCCAAACAACAGAGGCATTTTGGAACTCGGTTAGACATGCTCAGCCGATCTCTATAGGACTCAACTGCGCGCTTGGTGCGGAGGATTTGGCCCCTTATATTGAAGAATTGTCACGAATTGCTGACTGTTTGGTAAGTGCGCACCCAAATGCAGGACTTCCCAATGCTTTCGGAGAATACGATGAAACACCTTCTTATATGGGACACGTCATTGAGCAATTACTACAAGCCGGATATATAAACATCATTGGGGGCTGCTGTGGAACAACGCCTGCACACATAAAGGTATTATCCGACTTGGCCTCAAAACACCCCCCAAGAAATCTACCTCAAATAGCTCCTTATTGTCGACTTAGTGGCTTAGAGCCTTTTAGCTTATCTCCAGATAAGGGCTTCATTAACATAGGCGAGAGAACAAATGTTACCGGCTCGCCAAAATTCTCAAGGCTTATTAAAGACAATGATTTTGAAGGCGCCGCCAAAATAGCTGGCCAGCAGGTCGAGAATGGCGCTCAAATTATTGATGTGAACATGGATGAGGGAATGCTCGACTCGGTCGCTCTTATGACCAAGTACCTCAACCTTATAAATTCAGATCCTGATATAAGCCGAGTCCCAATAATGATTGACTCGTCAAAGTGGGAAGTTCTTGAAGCTGGATTAAGATGCTTGCAAGGGAAAGGGATAGTGAATTCCATAAGCCTAAAAGAAGGCGAGAAAAAGTTTCTCATGCAAGCGCAATTAATAAAGCGTTATGGAGCAGCCACAGTGGTGATGGCTTTTGATGAAAAAGGTCAAGCAGATAACACGGAACGGAAGTTCGAAATTTGTAAGCGTTCATATGAACTACTTACTCAAAAAATCGACTTTCCACCCGAAGACATTATATTTGATCCTAATGTCTTAACCATTGCTACAGGCATAGCAGAACACAACAACTATGCCAAGGACTTCTTCGAAGCGACTCGGCGGATCAAACAACAACTGCCCCATGCACTTGTTAGCGGAGGATTGAGTAACGTTTCTTTCTCATTTAGAGGAAACAACCCTGTCCGTGAAGCAATGCATTCCGTGTTCCTATACCACGGAATTAAACACGGGTTAGATATGGCTATAGTTAATGCAGGTCAGCTAGGAATATATGAAAAAATTGACCCTAAACTGCTTGACGCAATTGAAAGTGTCATTTTCAATAAAAATGTAGACGGAACTGACAACCTTATACGGCTAGCCAGCGGCGTGGTTGAAGGAGGAAAAGAAGAGAAAAAGCTAGGAAAATGGCGAATGAAAAATGTTGAAGAAAGGCTCAGCTACTCACTAGTTCACGGAATAACTGATTTCATTATAAAAGACACAGAAGCTGCTCGGAAGATATATAGTAAGCCGATTGAAGTTATAGAAGGTCCATTGATGGATGGCATGGGGATAGTCGGCGATCTATTTGGCAGCGGGAAAATGTTCTTGCCTCAAGTAGTGAAAAGCGCGAGGGTGATGAAAAAATCTGTCGCGCATTTGATCCCTTTTATAGAGGAAGAGAAAAAAAACTCAGGAGATTATTCAGAACGACCCTCCATCGTCATGGCCACGGTAAAAGGAGACGTACACGACATTGGAAAAAATATTGTAGGTGTTGTTCTACAATGCAATAACTTCAAAGTTATAGATCTAGGTGTGATGGTGTCGCTTACATCTATTGTAGATGCGGCGGAACGAGAAAATGCAGACATTGTAGGTTTAAGCGGTTTAATTACGCCTTCTCTCGATGAAATGGTTTACGTTGCTAAGGAGATGGAAAAAAGAAAACTCAATATACCTCTTCTTATTGGCGGCGCGACTACATCTCGGGCTCACACGTCCGTCAAGATCGCACCAGTCTACTCAGGTCCGACCGTTCATGTAAAAGACGCTTCCAGAGCAGTAGGCGTAATGACTAAGCTAGTGAGCAAAGACTTAAAATCCAGCTTTGTTGCATCGATGCAAGATGAATATGCGACACTTCGAAAAAGGTATGCTGATAGAAAAAAAGACTCTAATTTGCTTGGCGTGAATAAAGCCAGGTTAAACCGACTAGTACTCGACTGGCAGGCCTATACGCCAATTCCACCGAAATCCTTAGATATAGTTGTATTAAATAACTATCCTTTATCTGAATTGGTTGATTACATAGACTGGACCCCGTTTTTCATGGCTTGGGAGCTTGCAGGTAAGTACCCCAGAATACTCACGGACGAAATAGTTGGCGAACAAGCGACAACCTTGTTACACGATGCGAAAACAATGCTATCTGATGTGGTTCTTCAAAAAAAGTTGAAAGCAAGAGCCGTTTTCAAGGTCTTTCCTGCCAACAGTTGCGCAACAGAGGATGTTGAGATCTACACTGATGATAGCAGGTCCGAGATAAGCGCACGTATTCACACTCTGCGTCAGCAGCAGACAAAATCAGCGGGGCAACCCAACTATGCATTAGCTGATTTCATAGCCCCTCAAACAACTGGGGCAAAAGACTACCTCGGCGCGTTTGCTCTAACGGCTGGTCTAGGGGTAAAGGACTTGGTTGCCCAATACGAATCAGAACATGATGACTACAACGCTATCATGATCAAAGCTTTGGCGGATAGACTCGCTGAAGCGTTTGCTGAAAAACTACATGAAACTGTTCGCAAGAATTATTGGGGCTATGCAAAAGATGAAGTTTTATCGGGAGAAGGTTTAATCGCTGAAAATTACCAGGGAATTCGACCCGCTCCAGGGTACCCCGCATGCCCAGACCATACAGAAAAAGGTACATTGTGGGATCTTCTGCAAGTTGAAAAAAATATTGGTCTAACGCTGACAGAGAACTACGCAATGAGTCCCGCAGCATCTGTGTCAGGTTGGTACTTTAGTCATCCTAATGCACGGTATTTTGGTGTAGGAAAAATTAGTAGAGACCAATTGGATGACTATGCGAGCAGGAAGGGGTTTACATCAAAAGAGGCCGAGCGATGGCTCTCTAGCAATCTTAGCTACGAACCCGAAGACTAAGATACGGCTATGTCTTTATTTAAAGAAAAAAGTGACTGTATTGATTTGATCAATGAGACAGCCCCTCAAGAAAAAGTGGTTGTTGCCGGATGGGTAAGGACCAAAAGAGTGTCCAAATCGTTTTCGTTTATAGAGCTGAATGATGGCAGCTGTTTGCCTAATATTCAAATAATAATTGATCAAAAAACAAGCGGTGTTGAACTATTGAGTGACATTCAGACCGGCGCGACCATTCATGTGATTGGAAACTTAGTTAAATCTATAGGGCAGGGGCAACTGTGGGAAATTCATGCATCCGATCTCTATCTTCTCGGACGCTGTGAAGATGACTACCCTCTGCAAAAAAAGAGACACAGCGATGAATTTCTCCGTGAAATAGCACACCTGAGGCCTAGAACAAACAAATACTCAGCTATCGCACGAATACGTTCAACATTAAGCTTTGCAGTACATGACTTTTTTCGGACAGAAGGATTTCACTTAGTAAACACACCTATCATTACTGGATCCGACTGCGAAGGCGCAGGAGAAATGTTCCAAGTGACCACACTAGATCCTACCAATGCTAAAAGCACCTATTCGTCCGATTTTTTTGGCAAAAAAGCACACTTAACAGTATCAGGTCAACTTGCGCTAGAGACTTATTGTATGGCTCTCAACAAGGTATACACCTTCGGGCCAACTTTTCGATCAGAAAACTCTAACACCACTCGACATATGGCTGAGTTTTGGATGGTAGAACCCGAAATGGCTTTCGCAAATATTTTTGATGATATGGATATTGCGGAAAAATTCGTGAAATCCGTTGTATCTGTAGCCAGGGTTCAAAGCAAAACAGATTTGAATTTGTTTGTTCAGTACGTAGATCAGGAATTGCTAGAAAGATTGGACAACGTACTTGAAAGCGACTTTGCAAGAATCACCTACACTGAAGCGATTGAAATCTTACGTGAAAGTAATAAAGAATTTTCATTTACGCCCGCTTGGGGGAAAGACTTACAAACTGAACATGAACATTACTTAACTGAATTTCATTTCAAAAAACCAGTTTTTGTTTACGATTGGCCAATAAATATCAAAGCTTTTTATATGCGTAAGAACGACGACAACAAAACTGTTGCAGCAATGGATCTTCTCGTACCAGTAATTGGTGAACTAGTAGGTGGTAGCGCAAGAGAAGAACGACTAGACATACTACTGACATCTATGCGTGATAAGGGGTTTAATGAAAAAGACTATTGGTGGTACTTAGATACACGAAAAAATGGAACGGCACCTCATGCTGGCTTTGGGTTAGGATTCGAGAGACTAATAATGCTAGTGACTGGGGTGTCAAATATACGTGACGTAATCCCTTTCCCGCGGACACCAAAAAGTTTGGAGTTCTGATATGAAAGTTATGGTAGATCTCTGCGTGGTACCCATCGGAGTTGGCGTCTCTGTATCTGAATATATTGCTGAATGTGAAAAAATAATTTTAAAAAACGAATTAAAATCACAACTACATCCCTACGGTACAGTGATCGAAGGAGAATGGGACTTAGTTTTTTCAGTGGTCAAACAATGCCATGAGCGTGTCCACGAAATGGGAGCCCCTAGGGTGTTTACATCTCTAAAAATAGGAACGAGAACAGACCGCGAACAATCTATGCAAGATAAAATTGATAGTGTTAAAAACAAGCTTTAGTATTTTTTACCTAGGGGACCTTTTACATGTCGGAAGCACAACTAAGCTACGTTAGCGGGACTAGCGACAAACCGTTGTTATTTCAAACAATCGGAAAAGCTTTGGAAAATTCTTCTCAACTATTTGCAGAAAATGAAGCACTCGTTTTTTGCATCGACAATCTGAGAATGACTTATCAACAACTAAATGAAGCCGCCAATGAGCTAGCCGCAGGGTTATTAAAAATAGGACTTGAACCGGGGGACCGCTTAGGTATCTGGTCACCCAATAAACCTGAATGGGTCATCACGCAGTTCGCGACCGCAAAAATTGGCATCATTCTTGTTAACATTAATCCAGCATATCGTATTTCAGAACTAGAACATGCGCTCAACCAAGTGCAATGCAAAGCCTTAGTGTCTGCTCAAACCTTTAAGAGCAGCAACTATGTTGAAATGATTCAATCACTAGCACCAGAATTAAGAGAGTCCTCTCCTGGTAACTTGAAAAGTGTTCGTCTCCCATCGCTGAGACACGTTATCGTTATGTCCGATCAATTGATTCCCGGGACTTACCGCTATAAGGATATTTCGATACGCGCCGATGACGAGGTCTTACGTGCACTTACTAAAATAGAAAACACTTTAGACCCCGATCAACCTATCAATATTCAGTTCACTAGTGGCACCACTGGTCTGCCTAAAGGCGCGACTTTGTCCCACTTCAATATCATCAACAATGCCTACTTCGTAGGTCGAGCAATGCGCTTTACTAAAGCCGACAGATTATGTATTCCTGTCCCACTTTACCATTGCTTTGGTATGGTGATGGGAGTCCTATGCTGCCTAACGCACGGCGCAACTATGGTTTTTCCTGGCGAAGGATTCGATGCAGGTGAAGTTCTTAAGGCTCTTGCTAAAGAAAAGTGCACTGCTCTCCATGGAGTGCCTACAATGTTCACGGCGGAGCTTGCTCACCCTACGTTTAACACCACAGATTTTTCATCGTTGAGAACGGGCGTAATGGCAGGAGCTCCTTGCCCTATAGAGGTAATGAAGCAAGTCCAGACAACCATGAGCATGAAGGACGTCACTATTGCGTATGGCATGACAGAAACAAGCCCTGTGAGTTTTCAATCAAGCACTGATGACCCTGTCGATAAGAGGGTATCCACAGTTGGAAGGGTAATGCCACATGTGCAAGTAAAGATCATCGACGAAGAAGGGAGGGTTCAACCTATTGGGCAGCAAGGTGAACTTTGCACGCGAGGATATAGTGTGATGCAGGGCTATTGGGGTGACGAGAAAAAAACCGACGATGCTATCGACGACAATAGTTGGATGCACACAGGAGACCTAGCGGTTATCGACCAAGACGGATATTGCAATATCACAGGACGTGTGAAGGACATGATCATCCGAGGCGGCGAGAATATTTATCCTCGTGAAATTGAAGAATACTTATACGGACATCCAAAGATACAAGACGTAGCAGTATTTGGAGTTCCAGACCCACGTTTTGGAGAAACTGTAGCTACGTGGGTCCAGTTAAAGCCTGGCGAATCTTGCGAATCCAATGAAATAGTAGAGTTTTGTGCTGGCCAGATAGCTCACTACAAGGTACCTGCCTATATCGAATTCGTGACAGAATTCCCGATGACAGTCACTGGAAAAATTCAAAAGTTCGTAATGCGAGACAAGATGGCTAAAAAGTACGACCTTATAGCGGCGAAGACTGCATGACGCGCAATTTAAATGCTTTTACAAAGTTCAAAGGTGTGAGGCAACAAACTCCACGGTAGAACCGTCAACATCGGTTTTAAATACTGCATGAACTCGATTAACCATAAAGGACAATCCAACAGTCATTGCCGGTTCCATAATCTCTTCGCTGCTAAAAACAGACTCGAAACGTTCATATACCTCATTAGTCCCTGCATCGCTGACAGTAAGATTTTCCGACTACGCCAACATCGACTTATCAAATCCATCGAAAGACGGATATTTCTCTGCCGTCAGAGAATGATTTCGTTAGAGAGTACTCGAGCGATATCGTCACCTTCCTAACCTTTAACGTCAATCTACGCACCTTAAATTTATGGCACGCGCCCTACTCTCCTTACCAGCAATCTCTCTATAAGATTGTATCGAATTTTCGGGAAAAGCCCATAGACTCCCTCCATACGTTAAAACAAAGCGTCAGCTTCCTCGCGGCAGTCCTCTCTCTCAACCAATGTTATCCTTGACATAGCCGCACTCCCCCCTAGCAGACCTCCATATCTTTAATTACTATTACTCGCTAAAAGAACCTCCGGATTCGGCCAACTTAGTAAGCAACGGCGCAGGCTTCCAATAGGTATCTCCGTACCGCGCGCGGTACTTATCCATCGCCTGAACCACTTGAGACAAGCCAACGGTATCTCCATAACGCATGGGTCCACCCCTATAACGCGGCATTCCATATCCATGGACAAAGACTACATCAATATCGCTAGACCTCATGGCAATGCCCTCTTCCAGGATCAAAGCTCCTTCATTAATCATCGAGTACATCAAGCGCTCGATAATTTCCTCGTCCGTCACGTTCACTAGTTGCTTGACACCTAAACGCGCAGCTTCTTCTTGCGCAACTTTAGAAACAACTTCATCCGGCACCGCTGTTCGTCCCGCGTAATTAAAAATACCAGCTTTGGTTTTCTGGCCCAATCTACCCATTTCTACAAGTTTGGTTCCGACAGCCCAAAGGCTTGGATCTTCCGGTCGTTTCTCCCATTCGCTTTTAACTTTGTCTAGCACGTCCAAACCTGAAAGGTCCGAAACAGCATTTGGCCCCATAGCCATCCCCCAATCAAAAGCAACTTGATCAATTCTCTCTGGTGGGACTCCTTCTAAAATCATCTGTTGTGCTTCTCGAACGTAAGGAAAAAACATTCTGTTCCCGACAAAACCAAAACATACCCCAACCAGTACTGCTGTTTTCTTAATCTTCTTAGCCATCGCCATCGAGGTTGCAATGACCTCCTTAGATGTTGCTGCACCTCGCACGATCTCTAGAAGATTCATTACATTTGCTGGAGCAAAGAAATGCCAACCAATGACATCTTCCGGCCGATTTGTGGCTTTAGCTATTTGATCAATATCTAGTGTAGACGTGTTACTCGCTAAAATCGCTCCTACTTTTGCGACTTTATCTAGCTCGCCAAATATTTCTTTTTTTAGTGCCATGTTTTCGAACACTGCTTCTATGATCAAGTCACAGTCGCCTACGCCATTGTAATCAATGGTGCCTGATATAAGATTCAATCTGTCTTGCATTTGTTCCGCAGTCATTCGCCCTTTGGTGACCGTGGCATTGTAGTTGGAGCGAATAATTTCTAGACCTCGTTCTAAGGCGGCTTCACTAATCTCTTTAAGTATTACAGGAATGCCTACATTTGCAAAATTCATTGCAATGCCTCCACCCATTGTCCCACCACCAATGACAGCAACTTTTTTAATTGCTCTAAGGGGAGTGTCTCTTGGCACATCAGGGATTTTACCACATGCTCTATCAGCAAAAAACAAATGTCTTTGCGCTACGGAGTGTGAGGACATCATACATTCTAAGAAGAGCTCGTTTTCTTTTTTAACGGCATCCCTATAAGGCATCGAGACAGCAGCTTCGACACATTTAACAATCTGCTCCGGCGCAAAATATCCTCGTGCACGCCTGGCCATACCGTTGCGGTATTCAGCAAAAAAATGCTTCCCAATATCCGAAGTATCAATTTCAATTTCACGAACTTTCAGCGGTTGCGCCTGTTGGACCAAAAGGCGTTTAACATACTGAGTTGCGCCGTCTCTGAGATCTCCCTCGATAAGTTCATCAATCGCACCGGCTTCATAGGCCGTCTTGGCTGGAATAGGAACGCCGCTGACCATGGCATCAAGTGCGGCCTTCACACCTATTAGCCGTGGCAATCTCTGGGTACCAGTTGCCCCTGCTAGTAAACCCAATGTAACTTCAGGAAGCCCTACCATCGAGGTAGCCACCGCACAGCGATAATGACAACCCATAGCCGTTTCAAACCCGCCACCTAATGCTGTCCCGTGAATTGCTGCCACAATAATTTTGTCACAATCCTCCATTTGCTCAACAATTTTTGGCAACCAGGGATCTTCTGGTGGCTTACCGAATTCAGTAATGTCCGCACCGGCAATCCAAGTACGCCCCTCGCATATTAGAATCGCAGCTTTAGCTTCAGAATCAGCGCTAAATTTTCGAAACGCTTCTTGAAGGCCGGTTCGGACGGGCAGAGAAAGAGCATTAACAGGCGGGTTGTTTACTGAAATGTATGCGATCTCATCCTCGCGATTGTAATTGACTACTTTTCCCATAATTTCGTTCCTTTTTAGTGTCTTGAATCTTGCGTCAAAATAAAGTGGTGATTATAAACAAAATCGAATTATTTGCATTTCTCCGAGATTAGCCAATCCGAATACTTAAGCATTAACGTCGATTACTACCCTACCTTTAATCTCACCACGCAGAATCGCAGGAGCAAGGGTCTTTATATCCGACATCGGCTCAATACGATAAACATCCGATAGCAGAGAAGCGTCGAGTAAGGATGCAAGGTCACTCCATGCTCGTTCTCGCAAACTCATCGGAGCCATCACAGAATCAACGCCTTGTATGCGCACGTTACGAAGGATAAAAGGTAAAACAGTCGTTGGCATATCGACTCCAGCCGCCAAGCCACAGGCTGCTATTATCCCATTATACTTAGTCTGCGCCAACGCAGTACCCAGTGTCGTCGATCCAACACTATCTACAACAGCCGCCCATACTTCTTTTTCCAATGGTTTACTTTTCCTAGCCAGATCATCTCTAGCTATTATTTCTGAAGCACCAAGTGCTTTAAGATAGGAAGCAGTCTCCGGCCGGCCAGTGGCTGCAGTAACCGAATAACCCAACTTCGCTAAAAGCATCACCGCAATAGACCCAACCCCGCCCGCACTGCCTGTAACAAGAACAGGTCCATCCTGAGGGTCGGTCCCATGGTCCCTCACAGCATTTACGCAAAGCATGGCTGTATAGCCTGCTGTACCGATTGCCATCGCTTGCTCGGTAGAGAATTGAGCAGGGATACGCACTAAAAACTCAGGATTAACTCGCTGTTTCTGACTATAAGCACCCCAATGCGTTTGTGAAAGCCCATAACCGTTAACCAAAACTTTGTCGCCCGCAGTCCACTGGTCAGAGTCTGATTCAACTACAGTCCCTGCGAGATCTATGCCGCACACCATGGGGAATTTCTGACAAATAGGACTCGTATTAGTGACTGCAAGACCGTCTTTGTAGTTTAAGGTTGAATAATCAATATCTACCAAAACCCCTTCCGCAGGAAGGTCTGACACTGATAAAGCCTTAATATTCACCGAAAAAGTCCCCTCTGAGTTCTTTTCTGCTACTACCGCGTTGAACATTTCACTCATGTGACTTCTCCAGATCTAATATAAATGTTTGTTTTATATGTATAAATAATAATTATTTATTAAATGTATTTAAACGTGAAAATATAAAAAGCATTTCCGTTTACCCTCTACTGTATAGATTATAATGCCTGTTTAACTCTAACGACAGAACATAGCAGCAAAGAGGCGCAAAAAGGTTTTTCTTACGTATGGACACATCCTCGAAATTTGAACACCCTTTTCAACACATGCTTGACATCCCTACGCTTTTCAAATTGCACGGCTACATCGCGGATAAAGCGATCTCTCTTACAACGAAGATCGCATTTGACCTGGGGAAACCTATCTTGCTCGAGGGAGAAGCAGGTGTTGGGAAAACACAATTGGCAAAAACGTTGGCAGCCGTATTAGACACACGCCTCATAAGACTACAGTGCTACGAGGGACTCGACACCTCATCTGCCTTATACGAGTGGAACTATGCGAAACAGATTTTAGCGATCCGCCTTGCAGAGTCTAGCCAATCGAAACAAGCCGAAATAGAAAACTCGATATTTACTGAAGAATACTTGTTTACACGCCCTTTATTGCAAGCAGTCCGGTATAAAGGATCCACCCCTCCTGTCTTACTCATTGATGAAATCGATCGGGCTGACGAAGAATTTGAGGCATATCTTTTAGAGTTACTCTCTGATTTCCAAGTAACCATACCTGAACTTGGTACCTTTTATGCTGAAGTTCGGCCAGTCGTCATTCTTACATCAAACCGTACCCGCGAACTCAACGATGCCCTGAAGCGGCGATGTCTTTACTTATGGCTAGATTATCCATCTATCGAAAAAGAACAGGAAATTATTGCTCAACACGTGCCTGAAATTAACTCTGATCTGACCCGCTCTATCTCCGAAATTGTACGTAACCTACGTTCAATCGACTTTTTCAAAAAGCCGGGCATAGCCGAGTCTTTAGATTGGGCACATGCACTGCTTTCACTCAATGTGAAGGGTATCAGCCCAGAAATTCTATTTGACACCGCAGGTGTATTACTAAAGTACAAAGATGATATCGAACGACTTAAAACTCTAGATGTGGAGAGTCTCCTTGTTCATAAAGAACATTGCTGACGCAAATACTGCGAACCACGCGGTTGCAGCCCACACATTAAACATCTGCGCGGCCGCAAGAAAAGCAGGCCTGGCAATCACCCCAGCTCGTAGCATCGATGTGTTCAGGACTATTAGTCATGTAGATATGACAAGCAAAGATGATTACGGGCTAGCGCTTCGCATCAACCTAGCCTCGACTAAAGAAGAGGAAGTTATTTTTGACCGGGTTTTCAATAGCTATTGGAACCAAACATCGGATAGTGAAGGCGGTTACATTTTAGCCAATTCAGAGATGATCAAAGGTTCCTTAGACACAGGACTTTCCAACGAAGGTCACAGAGATATGGTAACCGAAAGTGATTCTTTTTCTGAAGCTGACGTTGCACGCAAAGCCAATCTGCGTATGAGGTGGGATCCGCTAGCCCCTCCTCTTCATAAGCTTATTCGTGAGTTATCAAAGCATTTAGCTACCCGACCCTCTCGACGTATCCAAAATGCTCCTCACGGGGACACAGTGAACATACGTCGGTCCATCAGAAAATCTGTGCCTTTTGGTATGGAACTTATGAAATTATCACGCGTAACTCCCAAAATACGCAAAACTCGAATCGTCTTGCTGTGCGATGTCAGTGGTTCGATGGACGTCTTCAATCCATTTCTTCTGCAATTGATGTTTGGAATACAAAAGACCCTGAAGAATTCGAGAACACTAGTCTTTAGTACAGAAACTAATGACATCACGTCGCTCCTTAGAGGTCAGGACGTAGCAGAGGTTCTTGCTAAAGTGTCGAAAACAGCTCGCCATTGGAGCGGTGGCACCAATATAGCCAAAGCACTAACCGCTGTTAATAGAAATATCCTCGTAGACGGTTCTGCCCGGAGCACAGTTTTAATCGTAATTAGCGACGGCTACGATTCAGGCGATATTACCAGCGTCAAACGTGAGCTTGAACTTGCAAAGCGGAGGACCAGATCTATCGTCTGGATTAACCCAATGTACGGCTCCTCAAGCTTTGAGGTGAGAGCTAAAACGATGAAAGCTGCAATGCCGTATATTGACGAATTCCTACCTGCCTTTAATGCCCAATCTTTATTAAAGCTGGTTGCGGGCCTCAAGCGCCTTAGTTAGGAGCTGTTTGTCCAACTTCGTAAGAACTTTCATCCACCCTTCCAGTAGCTGTGACAAAATCGTCCATGGATTTCGGCCACTGAGTCACAAACCTTCCAGAGGGACCTGCTCGATAATAGAAATCATTGCCACACGCGTGATGCCAGACGTCAACACTTTTGATGTCGACTTGAAGCTGCTCGTTGAAATGATGCATGACATCCTTTTTTACATCTAGCCAATCCAGTTTTTCTGATTCCAAACGATTAAGCTGTCTCAAAATATACTTTACCTGTTGCTCAATCATGACCAATATACACCCTTGATTAGTATTAGGACCGTAGAGCATAAATAAGTTCGGAAAACCACTTGTAGTAACACCTAGGTAGGCTTGTGCACCGTCCGACCAAGCATCCTTTAATCGCTCCCCTTCCCTTCCCAAAACCTCGATAGCATTTAAATAAGTTGTTGTCTCAAAACCTGTGGAGTAAATAATGACATCAGCTTCAGTCAGCTGACCATTCGCAGTCACAACTCCGTTTTCCGTTATCTCAGTAATATCCTCGGTTATTAAGCTAACATGTGGCATGTTAAATATGGGATAGTAGGCATCTGAAAACAAAGGACGTTTGCATCCAAATGGGTGGCTGGGAGTAAGTTTTTGTCGAGTCTCAAGATCATTCACTTGAGCAATACGTTCAAGACCAGATAGCTCAATGTTTTTTAGTACTTTCTTATCACTAAAAGTGGCTAAAGTGTTCCATAATCTATAGGTGTCCTCACGGCTAGCGGAGACCAATTCAGGATTAGCTCTAAAAGACTCAAGTTCTTCAGGCGAATAAGGAGTGTTTTCCTTTGGCACTACCCAGTTTGCAGTTCTTTGAAAGAGGTTTAGTTGGCTGACTGTCTTAGCAATTTCCGGTGCGAACTGAATGGCACTAGCGGCTATTCCGATAACAGCGACTTTTTTATCTGTAAGGTCGACTTCATGGTCCCAGCGTGCCGAATGAAAAACCTCACCTTTGAAGTCATGCATCCCTTTGATTTTGGGCCAAACTACATTGTTAAACATTCCAAGTGCGCTAACAACCACCATAGAAGTCAGTACCCGCCCATCCTCCGTAGTGACGCTCCAACAATTGCTTTCATCATTCCAAATAGCTTTTTTTACCCCAGTGTTGAATTTGATGTGTCGAAGAATGTCATACTTATCAGCACAGTGATTTAAGTACCGAAGGATTTCTTTTTGACCACCAAAAGGTTGGGACCAATCGAGTTTCGGTTCAAATGAAAAAGAATATAAATGTGATTGCACGTCGCATTCTGCACCAGGATAGGTGTTATGGTACCAAGTACCGCCCAGCCCGCTCGCCTTATCTAAAAGCAAAAAGTCATCAATCCCTTGCTCTTTTAGCTGTATACCCATACAGAGCCCTGATGAACCTGCCCCAATGACAATAACCTTATAATCAACTACTGTAGTCATATCGTGCCCCCACATTTTTTATTCTTACTAACTTTACCTTAACAGCTATAGACTCCAAAAGATTACGTGACGCTTTCCGGTTGGAATCCCTTTGGAAAACCCGCATTCACAAACGCACCTCTCGTCACTTCATCATTTAAATTGCTTTCCATAAGTGATCGAGCCAACAATAATTGATCCAATGATATCCCTGTATTCATACCCATGGCCTCTAACATAAAAACTAAGTCGTCGGTAACGATGTTTCCGCTCGCGCCAGGAGCATAAGGGCAGCCTCCCAGACCACCTAAAGACGCGTCGAATTTTCTAACACCTTCATCTAAAGCAGCATCCACATTAGCCAAACCCAACCCACGTGTATCGTGAAAATGCGCACTAACTGGAATATCACCCGTCATACTCAGCACTTGCTTAAAAATTCTACGACATTGGGAGGGATTTGCAAAACCAACCGTATCTGCGACAACCACTTCATCAGGCGAATACTCGAGAAGAGATTCTAACGTCGTCAAAACGTCCTTTTCATCAATTCGGCCCGCTATTGTGCAGCCAAACGCCGTAGCCAAGCCGGCAGCGAGAAGAATATGATGGTATTCAGGATTCTCTTTCCGATAATTCGTAATTCGGCCAAAATCCAACACTGCCTCCTCCACTGTTTTCCTTGTGTTTGCTTGACTGTGTGCTTCTGAGACCGACAAAACATAATTCAATTGATGGGCCCCCGAGGCCATCCCATCAATCGCTCCACGAAAGTTTGGAACCAATGCTGACACACGCAAGCCACTAATATTGCATGTTCGGGATATAACATCATTCGTATCAGCTAATTGGGGCAGCAATTTTGCGGGAACGAATGATCCGACCTCAATTTCAGGAACTCCAGCAGCCGATTCCTGTCGTATCCATTCAACCTTTTTTTCTGTCGGAAAAATAGTATCTATACTCTGGAGTCCGTCTCTAGTGCCCACTTCTCGAACCCAAACATTACTATCCGTCATATTACTTGATATCACCATGCTATTTTATGTTCCTGTGAACTTGGCCTTTCGTTTTTCATTAAAAGCCGCAACCCCCTCATTCCGGTCATTTGTTGGAATAATTTGATTATAGGCTTCCAATTCGTACATATACCCTATATTTCTATCTACTTGCGTAGACACGCTAATTGATTTTTTTGCTTGTCTAACTGACAGCGGTGCATTGTTAGCAATCGTTTCCGCACACAGCAATGCTTCCAACATAAGCCGATCCGGAGCAAAAACTCTATTCACCAGTCCCCAGTCGCATGCTTCCTGAGCACTAAAAGGCTTCCCCGTATATATTATTTCACGCGCACGCCTCTCCCCAACAGCATGGGGCAAGTTCAAAGTACCCCCAGCACCAGGCATAATGCCTAGTGTAATTTCAGTCAGTGCGAAACGCGCGTTCTCCGAAGCATATAAAAAGTCACACCCCAAGGCGAACTCGCAGCCTCCCCCGTAGGCAGCCCCATTTACTGCACCAATTATGGGTACAGGACAATCCTTCATAAGCCGCACCATCTGTTCGAAGATTGCATGCTGAGCTTTCCATTGTCTCTCGGTCATGCCATTCCGATCTTTCAAATCGCCTCCCGCACTAAATATTTTTCCTCCCTCGCCTGTAGCCACTAAACATCGAACATCCCCTGTATCGACATAAAGGTCCATAAACAACTGCCGGAGGTCTAAACCCATTTGGGTATTCATCGCATTAGCACGCTCTGGCCGATTGAATTTAAGGACCATAACATGAGGACTAGGTTCTTCAATCAATATAGTTTCAAATTTTTTTTCCATCTTGGCCTCGCGGATGATTCGATACCAATTTATTCGGCAATCGAACCTTTGAGTTAATTAATCAAAAGCTAGTACTAGCTTGCCCATTTGTTCCGACTCTAACATTCGTTTGTGCGCAGCCGCTCCATCAGAGAAGGGATAAATACTATCTATAACAGGCGTTATTTTGTTCTCGGAAACGAAGTTCATCATCTCCCTAAATTCCTCTGGAGTACCCATCGTCGTACCTTGAATTCTAACTTGCTTAAAAAACAACTTCGCCATATTAAAACCTGTAGGACAATTTCCTTGTGTTGCTCCGAAAAAAACATATCGACCGCCATTTTTCAAGCAATCGAGCACCTGAGGCATGCCATCACCTCCCGCACTATCAATCACTAAGTCTACTCCCCCGACATCAGCTTTGAGTTGTTTAAACCAATCGCGATCAGTGTAGTTGTACCCAAAGCGCGCACCTAGTTGGCACGCGGTCTCAATCTTGTCTTTACTACTGGAGGTGCAAACCACCTCAGCCCCTTTCGCTTGCGCCCACCTTAAAGCAAAGCCTGCAGCACCGCCTCCAATCCCAGTGACGAGAACTTTTTGACCAGTTGTGACTTCTCCGTGCGTGACAACGGCTCTCCAAGCCGTCAAGCCTGCAAGAGGTATCGCCGCTGACTCGGCCCAAGTTAAATGTTTCGGCTTCGCGCATACAGAGCTTGCAGGAACACAAACATATTCTGCAAAGGTACCTTGGTCAGGCATACCAAGCACCCTAAATTCATTTCCACCGCATAGGGGATCGTCACCCCAAGCTAATGCAGGATAGATGACAACTTCAGTCCCAATTAAACTATCAGGCACACCTTTTCCAACAGCATCCACTCTCCCAGCTCCATCCGATCCGGCAACACAAGGGAATTTTATCTTTGGATATTGCCCTAAAGTTATCCAAACATCACGACGATTAAGTGCTGCCGCTTTGAGCTCAACTCGCACGTGACCTTTCGTCGGCACAGGCGTATCGATCGTCTCAATCGACAACTCGCTTGGCCCGCCAATTTGTCTAAGAACTAAAGCTTTCACGAAATCTAATGACCTTTAAAATCAGGAGCTCTCTTTTCAACAAAAGCTGCAATACCTTCTTTTGTGTCCTTAGATGCACGTGCCAATCCTGAAATAGCACGGGTTTCTAATTCCATTTGTGTCTCCAATCCATTGCTTAAGCTGTCGACAACTAAGCGTTTTGCCTCTCCGTAAGCCAAAGTGGGACCTTTTGCTAACTGATGCGCGACCTCCATTACGCGGGACATTAATTGATCAGCAGGAACTACCTCGTTAATGAGACCCCAGTCGAGTGCCTGGGATGCGGTCAGTACATCGTTCATTATAATTAATTGCATTGCTTTCACCTTGCCCACTAGACGAGGCAGGAACCAAGTACTACTTCCATCGGGTGAAACGCCCACTTTAGTGTAGGCTTCAGTAAATTTTGCAGTATCAGCGGCGAAGACCATATCTCCAGTAATTGCCATAGAAAATCCAGCACCTGCAGCGACACCATTTACAGCAACTAGAAAAGGTGCATTCATCCTGGCGAAGCGAGATACTGCTGCATGTAATCCGGCAGTTGCATAACGCATATATTCAGGCATCCCTTCACCTTCAGCAGCAAAAGAATGCAGGTCACCTCCCGCTGAAAACGTTTTTCCGGCACCCGTGAAAACCACGGCTCGGATTTCAGAATTTGAATCACAATGAGTAGCCACTTTGACCAACTCTTCTGACATCTTAGCGTTTAAGCTATTTGCCGCATCAGGCCTATTTAAAGTGATTATCGCTACAGCGCCATCCCGTTCAAATGTTATCGTTTCAAAATCCATCTTTAAATCCCCTCTATTTGTATCGTTAATACTTATTTCGATAACTCCAACCCTAATTTTTGTCTCTTTCTATCTTCAAGACACACCATAACCTCGTCTCTTTCAGTTTCTGTAAACAACAGCCAATTCGCAATCTCTCCAACCGTCCGTAAGCATCCAGCACAGTGTTCATTTCCAATCACACAAAGTTTGGTACATGGAGATTCTATCTCCATCATCGCGCTCTCCGAGGAGCCAAGCCTTGGATCAAAGAGTCCATATAATCGAGAGCTAAAATAGCACGACTGCCGTACCATGAAAACATTTCTCCATCGACCAAACGTACTTTATCAAATAGGTTTAAAAGCAGTTCGAGTTCCAAAACATGCTTACTTTTAAAGGGGTACGGTTCACTACTAAGCATGCAGATATCTATGTCAAATGAAAGTAACGAATTCATGCTGCACTTAGGGTATCTAGCCTCACATCCATGTGTCACTGCTCGACAATTTATAAGTTTTAACATCCCCGCGATATACGTATCTTTATTTACAGACATCCACGGTTTTTTCCAAATAAGATAAAGAACATTGCGTTCTGGAAAATGTTTTCGGTTTAGTTTAACGCGTGCTAATTTTTCTTCAAATTGAACAATTAAATTCTCAGCATTTTTAGAGCAATTGAAAATGCCACCGATAAGTCTATACAACCCTATATTGTCCTCAGGGGTATTAGGATGGGTCACAATCACATTCGGAACAACTTTGCTAATAGATTCAAAAGTCGACAAAGTATTTTCGTCTATATTTAGAATCACATGAGTCGGTGCGAGCCTCTCCAGGCTTTCCAAATCGACGTCTTTAGTACCCCCTAGTTTAGAAACACGTCCAATCTTTGCTTTAGGATGGATGCAAAACTTTGTCCTACCGACTACATGCTTTTCCAACCCCAAGTCATAAAGTAACTCAGTGATGCTAGGCACTAAAGAAACGATCCTTGCATTAGAATCGGCGCACTCATGTGACTGTCCATAATCGTCTATAAAAGTAGCCATATGTCTACATGTTACGCCTATATTCGCCACCAACGTCGTATAAGGCACCAGAAATCTGACCCAGCGTCGCATGCTTTGCAGTGGTCATCAGTCTCTCAAACACATTACCGCGTTGTCGAGCAACTTCCTGCAGTGCATCAAGTTCATCTTTACATTGTGTATTATGAATGGCTTGGAAATTTCGCAAGGACTGAATTTGTTCTTTCTTCTCGACATCTGTCGATCTCATGAGCTCTAACACGGTGACAACATCTTCTTGTCCTTCTTTGGGATAAAAGGTGTTCACTCCTATTAAAGGAAGGCTACCATCGTGTTTTTTGTGCTCGTAATACATACTCTCGTCTTGAATTTTAGAGCGCTGATACATTGTATCCATCGCACCCAATACCCCGCCCCGCTCAGATATGCTGTCAAACTCTTTATAAACAGCTTCTTCAACCAAATCAGTCAACTCATTAGCAATAAAAGATCCTTGCCAAGTATTTTCACAAATATTTAAACCAAATTCTCGATTTATAACTAATTGAATGGCCACAGCACGGCGCACAGACTCCTCAGTCGGCGTGGTGATTGCTTCATCATAGGCATTCGTATGTAAGCTATTACAGTTATCAAGAAGCGCATAAAGAGCCTGCAGAGTTGTTCGAATATCGTTAAAACTTATTTCCTGTGCATGCAAGCTTCGTCCCGATGTTTGTATATGATATTTAAGCTGTTGGCTCTTCGTGCTAGCACCGTACCGATCTCTCATTGCTCGCGCCCATATCCGCCGAGCTACTCTGCCGATTACGGTGTATTCAGGATCCATGCCGTTGGAAAAGAAAAAGCTGAGATTCGGAGCAAACTCATCGATGCTCATACCTCGAGCCAAATAGTACTCTACGATCGTAAAACCATTAGACAGAGTAAATGCCAGTTGCGAGATTGGGTTAGCCCCAGCTTCGGCAATATGGTAACCACTTATTGAAACACTATAGAAATTTCGGATCTCTTGCTGCACGAAATATGCCTGCACGTCTCCCATAGCTTTCATCGCAAACTCTGTAGAAAAAATACAGGTATTTTGTGCCTGATCTTCTTTCAAAATATCAGCCTGCACAGTTCCTCTGACCGACCGCAAAGTGCGGGCTTTTATCTCCTGATAGGTATCTACATCAACCAGCTTATCTCCGGAAAGCCCTAACAAACCAAGTCCTAACCCGTTATTTTGAGGTGGCAACTCTCCTAAATATAAGGGTCTTTGCTTGCCTTTGAAAATTTTGGCTATTTTTTTCTCGGCAGTTTCCCATTGGCCAATTTCCTTCAAATGCTTCTCTACTTGCTGATCAATCGCTGCGTTCATGAAAAAAGCAAGAATAATTGGTGCCGGTCCATTTATAGTCATAGAAACTGAAGTGGTTGGAGAACACAGGTCAAAACCAGAATAAAGTTTTTTCGCATCATCTACCGAAGCAATAGAGACTCCCGAATTCCCAACTTTTCCGTATATGTCAGGCCTTTCATGGGGATCCTCACCATATAAAGTAACGGAATCGAACGCTGTAGAAAGTCGAGCCGCGGGGTGCCCTTCAGAGAGGTAATGAAATCTTCTGTTTGTTCGCTCAGGAGTACCTTCGCCAGCAAACATTCTAATTGGATCTTCCCCTTCCCGTCTGTAAGGGAAGGTACCTCCCGTATAAGGATATGCGCCAGGCAAATTTTCCTTCATTAAAAAGCGAAGGAGATCCGACCAGCCATCAAACTTAGGTGGGGCGATCTTTGGAATGCTTTGTTGACTAAGACTTAATTTATAATTGCTCCCCGTGACAGCTTTGCCACGCACATCGTAGCTATATTCTTCAGCAGTTATTCCAGCAAGCCTTTCTGGCCACGCTAGCAACAACTGTCGCGCTTCAGTTCCTATGTCCTGCAGTGAGGCGTTATAACGTTGCCTAAGAGTGAGGAGAGACTGATCTATGCCATCAGTGAGTGTGGACTGGGCATATGGCTCTAGTTTTGAAGGCAAAAGATCGTCGCCTATCTCAGATAAAGCAGCATGACAGTATTGGGCGCGAGCGGCGCTCTCACAAACAGCTTCTATTCTAGAATTGATCCCTCTTCCTTGTTCCGCAATTTCAGCCAAATACCTAACCCTCTGTCCTGGGATAAGCACAGTTGCTCTAGGTTCTTTGTTAGCGTTGTCGGTACCCACCAGCCATCCGTCATCGCCCTCCAGCGCAGACAGTTTCTTGCAAAGCTGAGAAAACATCCAGGAAATACCCGGATCGTTAAACTGACTCGCAATGGTAGGATACACAGGGATGTCTTCATCGCTGACATCAAACTTGACGTGATTTCGTTTCCACTGTTTTCTCACGTCACGCAATGCATCCTCTGCACCTCGCTTATCATACTTGTTCAAGATAATCACGTCGGCAAAATCAAGCATATCAATTTTTTCGAGCTGGCTCGCTGCCCCATATTCACTTGTCATGACGTACGCAGATATATCGACTAAATCTACGATTTGACTATCACTCTGTCCAATACCTGCAGTTTCAACGATGACCATGTCAAATCCTGATGCTTTCAAGAAAGTAATGGCATCAGCTAACATCTCGCTGGTCGACAGATGCTGTCTTCTTGTAGCCATTGACCTCATAAACAAATTCTCATGTCTAAGGCTATTCATTCTGATTCGATCGCCCAACAAGGCTCCACCCGTCCTTCTACGTGTCGGGTCTACGGCCAACACTGCAATTTTTTTGCCCGGAAAATGTTGGCAAAACCGAGACATTATTTCATCCGTGACGCTACTTTTACCGGCCCCTCCGGTTCCCGTAACACCTATAACGGGGGTACTACCAGAAGCAATTTTCCATTTTTTTCGGAGTATTTCTAATTTTTGTTCACCCAGCACAGAGTCCTCTAGAGCGGATAAAGTCTGTGCAACACTGTAGAAATCATCTATCGACACTAAGTCAGGAAATTGTGAAGACTGACGTGCTTTACTAGCGCGCGCTATTAAATCGCGAATCATGCCATCCAAACCCATTTTCATCCCATCGTTAGGATGATAGATACGTTCCACACCGTAGGCTTCTAACTCAGAAATCTCTTCTGGAGTAATTGTCCCGCCTCCGCCACCAAATACGCGGATATGAGCAGCGCCTGCTTCCCGAAGCATATCCACCATATATTTAAAGTATTCATTATGGCCACCTTGATAGGAACTCATCGCTATACCGTCGGCATCTTCTTGTATTGCTGCACGGACAACATCAGCAACTGAACGGTTATGTCCAAGGTGGATAACCTCGACTCCCTCGGCTTGAATCATTCGCCTCATCACGTTAATAGCTGCGTCATGCCCATCAAATAAAGATGCAGCGGTGACAAACCTCATCGGCGATTCGTCAGTCACAACGTCCAAATTATTAGAAACATCCTCTGCTCTAGTGCTCATGTCATACTCCCAACTGAATCCTGCCTCAACGATAGGATTGTTTGTAATTTCAGTGTTTCGTGCAACGCTTTGATTTGTTGTTTGTCCGTCGGATTAGCCAACCATTGATAAACAACACCAATAATTGCGGCACAAAAGTTCTGCGCCGCACTTTCACAATTAGTTTCCTTAGAGATCTGGCCAGCAAAGATTGCTTTTCTCAACCATTTTTCAACGTCTTTACGGCGGCGATCATGAATATTAGCTACAACTTTTTTAAGCTCTTCATCAGGGCCAATTGATTTAAACCAGAGAATATAGAACGCTCGGATTGCCGGTGCGTCCCTAAGGATGAAAGCATAGTGAGCATCAAGTGCCTTCTCGATGGCTTCTATGCCGATTTTGTCTAATACTGCCCGCCTAAGCTCCTGTAACCAGAGCTCGCCGATTGACCGCACTATAAAAGTAAACAACTTATCCTTGCTACCAAATCGCTGGCTAGCCAACCCACGGCTATAGCCTGCAAGCTCTCCAACTTCTTTAAGTGTTGTCCTAGTAGTGCCTTTATCACAAATAAGCTCAACCGCCGCATCCAGCATACGTGCATCCGAAAGAGCTATCCTCTCAGCCTGTGTCGGTTTATCGCTAACTGCTTGTTGTGGAGAAGACATTAAGGAATTATGAGCCATCAATTACTTGTTCGCAACAAGTAATGATAAATAATAAGATATTTACATTTAAAATCAATAGTTTATCTATAAAATATAAAGTGTTTTATTGAATCTTTTCATGAAAAAAGCGGCTGGGGTCAGGCTTAACTTTGTCGTTATCTGACTTCAGTGCCCGGCGGCATCGCGGGACAGTTCCTCCACCAATACGATTTATTCTACTTAAAGGAGTATTTCTCTGTAGGAAAGATGCCATCTTGAACCTCTCGCACATAAGCAGACACTGCTGATTGTACCGAGCTCTCCTGTTCCATATAGTTCTTAGAAAAACGAGTCCGTTTTCCAGGAGCGATATCTAACACGTCATAAAGAACCAAAATCTGGCCATCAACGTGTTGACCGGCGCCTATGCCTATAACGGGGATCACTGCTTGCTCAGTTATTTCTTTTGCCAAACTCATAGGAACACACTCAAGCAAGAGAATATCCGCTCCGGCTTCCTCTAGCGCGAGAGCATCCTCCTTCATACGGACTGATGCCTGTTTCTCACGACCTTGCACTTTATAACCACCATACTTGTGAATAGCTTGAGGGGTTAAACCTAAGTGTGCACACACAGGAATACCACATTCTGTTAACCGGTAAACCATATCTATTTCAAGCGCGCCCCACTCTAGTTTAACGACTTCAGCATTACCTTCTTTCATCATTCTTGCTGCATTCTTAAGGCAATCCTCTGGCGTTGCATAACTCATAAATGGCATATCAGCCATCAATAAAGAGCGCTCAAGCCCCCGAGACACTAATTGACTATGGTAAATAATTTCATCGACAGTTACGGCGATCGTGGTATCTCTGCCTTGAACAACCATCCCCAATGAGTCACCTACTAAAACAAAATCAACTCCAGAGATGTCTAAGATGCGAGCAAAAGCAGCATCATAAGCCGTCAGGCCTGTGATTTTCTCTGCTGCTAGTTTTTTGGACTTTAGCGTTGCAATAGTAACCTTGGAAGACAAATCAGATTGTGTGCTCATTAGTAAAAATACCCAGGCAAAAAATCAAGAAAAGCTTTCTATCCACGATGAAATCGCTCCGGTAATTTCAACTGGCGAA
>Ga0114993_10000461_pt1 | contig 47690 bp, 42 predicted proteins | sample ArcticOcean_MG_C_FD_87042 | JGI IMG/M metagenome (GOLD analysis project Ga0114993, IMG submission 87042) | Marine microbial communities from western Arctic Ocean - ArcticOcean_MG_CB2_150 | ecosystem: Environmental > Aquatic > Marine > Oceanic | place: Arctic Ocean: Canada Basin | collected...
ATTAAAAGTAAACATCTCACGGTTGATGCAATTGAACATCAATATTGTCTGGTTAATAAGGAGGATAAACTAGCTGTTCTCACGCGCCTCTTTGAGATTGAGGATATCACCAGCGCAATCATATTTGTTAGGACGCGGGTTGGTACAAGCGATTTAGTGAATGAGCTTATGGGACGCGGCTTTCCTGCCGAGGCTTTGAATGGTGACCTGAACCAGCAGACTCGCGAACAGGTTTTGAATCGCTTTCGGCGTAATCAAATCACTATACTTGTGGCTACAGATATGGCAGCCCGGGGATTGGACATTAACGATATTTCACACGTGTTCAACTATGACTTACCCGAGGATCCCGAATTGTACGTGCATCGCGTTGGGCGCACGGGGAGAGCCGGCAAAACTGGTATTGCCATTTCCCTATTAACAACTAAAGAACTGTGGCGCCTGCACAGGATAGAAGGATTTACCAAGCAGGCAATCACACGGAAACAAATTCCAACAGAGGAGGAAATCGAGGAGCATAGGAAAACGCAGTTACTTGAGCAGATGATGATCTGGTTGCAGCGCGGTCGTTATCAAAAGGAATTACAGATGGTTAACCTCCTGGTAGAAACAGGGCACGATCCGCTGCAGATTGCTGCAATAGCCCTTAAAATGGCTCGTCGAGAGGAGAAACAGCGCCCTATTGCACACATTAACGAAGTACAGGAAGGGCGGCCCCAGAATGCCAGACGTAAGATCAACTACGTTGAAAGAAGAACCAATCGCAATGGCGCCAATGGTTTTCGCGAAAAGGGAATGGTGCGGCTCACTCTTAGCGTGGGAAGATCCCATGGCATACGTCATGCTGAAGTCGTACGCACGATCGCTTACTATGCAAAATTTCCTGGCAATACCATTGGTGCTATAAATATTCTAGATAAACATACACTGGTTGATGTGCCGCAACAGTATGTGGAACAAACATTAGCCAAATCTGGCGAATACCAGATCCATAAAAAGGCTGTGAAGTTGGAGCTCGCATAAACAGCGATCCCATTTGTGTCTTGGAAACAATCGTCCAGTAATAAACTCGTAAACCGGATAGAGTCGCAAGAGGACTGGTTGGTTGTTAGAGGGGAGAGTTCGATGAAGCGCATAGAGGTACTGGCGACCGCGATATCGCCGGATGGGACGCACTTCGAGTTGCAGCGTCACGACGGCAATTACGTGATACGTGGTGATGGCTACGATTTGATGACCAGTTACAAACACAGCTCCGAGGACGCGATGATGTCGCTGGCGTGCGCCAAGCCGCCCGCGGACGCTTGCGTGTTGGTGGGCGGTTTGGGGTTTGGTTATACGGCCGCTGCGACTCTGGCGCTGATGCCGCCTGGTGGAACGGTGGTAGTGGCGGAGATCATACCAGAGGTGGTTGAGTGGAACCAAGGACAGTTGGGATCCTTAGCTGGAAATCCGCTAGACGACAGCCGCACGGAATTGGTACTTGGCGACGTGGCAGTTGTCATTAGGAGTAGTGAGTCGCGCTTCGACGCGATCTTGCTGGACGTAGACAACAGCGTGGATTCGTTCTCGCTGCAACACAATGCGTGGCTATACACGCCTGAGGGGATTGTGGCGGCACACCGCGCACTGCGGCCTGGTGGAGCACTTGCGATATGGTCAGTCGGTACGGATGCGACATTCGAGCGCAAGCTACGCAAGCACGGGTTCACGGCTGCTACGCACCCGGTACGCGAGCACAACAAGCGTGGAGGGCATTTCTCTGTGCTAGTGGGACGTAGGAGCTAGCGCAGCTGGCGGGCGTGCATTACTGGGAATCTGGCATTCCCAAGCGATGGCTAGAAAAACTGGCCCTGCGACCAACAATTGAATCATTTGCTGATAGGCTTTTTGAATTCTCCCAACACATATCTAAATGAGGTCTGGTGACGAATGGACACTCCTATCTCAGATTCCTACTGGGTAATTCCCGGTCGCCTGCTGGCAGGCGCATATCCCGGTGCCATTGATGAGACCTCCGCAAGGCTTAAACTTCAATCCATTCTTGATGCCGGAGTGACCGCGTTTATTGATCTCACCGAGGAAGGAGAGTTGAATGCTTACGGTAGCTTTCTACCAAACGGGGTTGTACCAGGCGAGCAATCTGTCACTCATAACAGGATGCCGATTAGAGACCTTGGGGTTACCACCTCAAACGCGATGTCAGTCATATTGGACCGTATGAATACACTGCTAGAGTATGGAGAGGTAATCTATGTCCACTGCTGGGGAGGGATAGGCAGAACTGGAACTGTCATAGGATGCTACATGGTTCAGGAGATGGGAATGACTGGTACCGAGGCACTGATCAGCATAGAGGAGCTAAGAAACGGGATTCATGACCGCTCACGTAGGTCGCCGGAAACCGATGAGCAACGAGAAATGGTAATGAAGTGGTGATAGGTTTCGTAGAATTCGAAAGCGCCTCTACATCTAGTTCGTTCCGATGGTTACACAGCCTCATATACTTTAACTGATCCTCTAATAACGATTCACAACCTATGGAGTTTCTCCAACAACCTGATGATATTGATACCGTAATCATACTTAGACCGCAATTGGAGAAAACTAATGGACGATCGGCAATTCGTACTCGGTGTTGACATAGATGGTGTCTGCGCGGACTTCTACGCTTGATTAAAGCCGATTGCCACGGAATGGCTATAGGTTAACCCCAACCTCCTATCAGACGATAGTATAATTTGAGTTACAGGATTCTGGCGGCGATAAAGCTCCCGGCGGTTACGAGGCACTGCACAGCTTTCCGAGGGGCAACTGTCTAGGTTGAGTCGAGATTTCGGCAGTATTTGGTCGCTATTTCACGCGCCGGAGATTGGGATACTTCAGCACTGCTGGGTTCAATGCCCTGGTGAACTGCCCTGACAAAAAGGCTTGGATGTCCTGGGCGGCCTCACTGTACATAACTTGATAGCTCTCGGTCGTCACGTAACCCAGGTGTGGCGTAATGACTGTATTTTCCATATGTCTAAGGGGATGATTCAAGGGAAGTGGCTCCTCGTCAAAGACGTCCAGAGCAGCACCTGCGATGGCCTTGCGCCGTAGTAAATCAATAAGTGCTGACTCGTCCACTATGGGCCCGCGAGACGTGTTTACAAAGTAAGCGGATGGCTTCATCAGGGACAGCTCCTGGCTAGTGACAAGTCCCTTCGTTCTTTCGCTGAGGCGTACATGGATTGACACCACGTCAGCCTTCGTAAATAACTCTTCTTTACTCACCAGAGTAGCTCCGCATTCTGCGGCTCGGTCTGATGTCAAGTTTTGGCTCCAGGCAATGACTGACATCTGAAAGGCACGCCCGTACCCAGCCACCTGAGATCCAATGCGACCCAGCCCCAGGAGTCCCAGCGTCTTGCCCTCTAGGCTGGGCCCTATCGTAGTCTGCCATTGGCCAGTCCGTGTGGCTTTGTCCTCTTCGGCAATGCGTCGTGTAAGCGCCATCATGAGACCCCAAGTTAGCTCTCCGGTGGTGTTACCGAGATTACTGGTGCCTGCGACCAAGATACCAAGGTCTGTGGCCACATCTAGGTCGAAGGAGGCGTTCGCCATACCTGTAGTGATGAGTAGCTTGAGCGCAGGGAGTCGTTCTAGTAGCGACTTGGGGAATGGTGTTCGTTCTCGCATTCCCACAACAATTTCAAATCCTATAAGGCGCTCTACCAGCATGTCTTCATCTGTCAGGTGGTCCTGAAACGTATACAATTCCACATCCGGTGGAAGGATGCTCCAGTCACCTAAATCCCTGGCCACACCTTGGTAATCGTCCAATACAGCCACTTTGACCATGCTACTCTCCTGAAACAATATAGTACTCGCACCTTGGTCTCTATTATTAAGAAGCGTTCACCTAGATTCAGCCCAGTGCGTTGCCTACTCTGATTGTATCAGAGCAAAAGTTGTAGAGTGCACGGCGCTGACGAGTTGAGCCACGCAGGAATCCGGATGAAACGATTCATGCTGCAATGCATCTGACCTAAGATAGCCCTGACCTGCTTGCAGCTTAGTTGAACTTATCCTAGAGCACTATCCCGATGAAATACCAGAGGTGATCGAGCACCTTGACTTCGCCATCTATGAGTTCCAAAACATGAAGATACAGTCTTCGTTGGAGAGGGCACTGGATGCGAGCCGATCTAGCCACTCTCTTTCACTTACTGCTACGGGTACTCGCTTCCCATCGGTTCCCGCTCGGCAACCCCAACAGTAACGCTAGGAGAAGTACCCCTTGCAGTGCAATGTAGGTCACAAAAATCGGCGTGTATCCTCCCGTTATGTCAAAGACCAAGGTGGCTGTCAACGGACCCATGGCATTGGCCACCATCTGCCAAGGCAAGATGAACCCTCGCAATGCCCCTAGGGAGGCTGATCCAAAGTAATCTGCCAGTAGAAGTTGCAGCACCAAGAATGATCCACCAAATGACGCTCCATGAATCACGGCAAAGAGCAATCCCAGAGGAAAGCCGTCCACCAAGAGGAACAGAAGGATCCCTACTGCCACCCCCACAGATGAGACCATCATCAGATATCGAACTGACATCTTCTCAGCCAGAACTCCAAATCCTAATGTAGCCGGTACGCTCATCAGCGCCCACACGAGCAACACAGTTACCGCCTGCGACTCCGTCAAGCCACTGTCCGTCAGGTGCGGTACCAAGTTGAAGTTGATCCCAGTATTTACGAAATTAGTCAGACAGAAGGCCACCAGTATGACCCAGAATGGCCTGGTTCTGAGCGCCTCCTTCACCGTATAGCTCCGCTCCATCTCGGGTTGACCAGTGACCTTGCCATCTTGTACATCTTCATCTTCCGGCCGCGCCCCATCCGGCAGCAGCCCAAGGTCTTGTGGCTGCCGGCGTAACCATAAGCTCACTGGCACTAGAGTCAACGCCCAAACCAGCATTCCAATTCCCACGGCCGCGATCCGCCAGCTAGACACCAGGATTATCTGCTGCGCCAGGAATGGGATAGCCCCACTTCCGATTCGCTGGCCCAAGGTAGCAAACGCCATGGCCCGTCCCCGCCGTCGTATGAACCACTTGGCTACTATCGTCTGGTTCGTCAAGTTTATTGCCCCTTGGAGAGCCACGCGGCTCACAAAGATGGCAACGTACAATTGCCATAGTCTCGAGACACCTCCCAAGGCCATCAGAGCACCGCCAGATACAAAAAAGCTCCCTAGGAGTATCCAACGCGCTCCGAATCGGTCTATGAGCGGGCCTACTCCAAGCGCCGCAAATCCGCCCACCAATGTGCCTAACGCTACGGCACCTGCAAGCGCTGAGCGCGACCAATTGAATTCTTCCGTGATGGGCTTGAGGAACACACCAATGGTAGGGTTGATTTGCGCTGCCGATGCCAAAGAGCTCAATGAGATGACAGCAACGATCACCCATCCGTAATACACACGTCCGATTCTCAACATGGCTTAGTCTGGTCCATCAAACTACTTGATTGGCCCTTAAAGGTGGTTGGGGGGGCTTCGCGAGTAGAAAACAGACAGCTCCTAGGGCGCTAATCAATGCGAGGAGGATGAATGCTAGTCGGTAGTTGCCTTGCCAATCCGCCATGAATCCGGCGAATATTGGCGCTACTATGGACATACACATTGTGAATAGTGACGATGTTCCGATAATCTCCCCAAAGTGCGCCCGACCAAAGTAATCGCCGCGAATAGAGGTCATCAATGGCCCCCTGATACCCCAAGCAATGCCGAAGATTACTGCATACACCATGGCACCTTCAATAGAGCGACCTAGTGCGAATATTATTAGGGATGCTGATCCCATCAAGTTGCCTATAGCAGCTAGGTACCGCTTGTCGAATCGATCGCCAATAAGTCCGATCAGGAAACGGCCTGATATGTTGAAAATATTTAGGACGGTTACCACCAAGGCTGCCGAGGTGAAGCTCAGTGCCATGCCATCTGCCATCCCCATGTGAGCGAACTGGTGGGTAATAAGAGCACCGACAACCATTACTGAGAATCCGTGCCCCATTCCAATAAGCCAAAATGCAGGCGTATGTAACGCCTCTTTTAAAGAGAAATCTATTCTGCCCTGTTGTTCTACGTCTGACCGAGTTATCGTCTCAGATTGTTCAATTTTCAGATCGGCTTGGAGTGGTGCGGGAGCACCATCTGGCTGCATACCATAGTATTCTGGATTGTGACGGCGCATCAACAGAGCCACTGGGATTCCTATCACCCATGTGAGGATACCCACAGCGGTGGCAGCATCCCGCCAACCGAATTGAGCGATAGCCAAAACCAGGAATGGTATGAGAATGACCGCGCCTAATCCCTGGCCAGTTTGAGCAAATGAGATAGCCATAGTACGTTTGCGGATAAACCAAAGATTAATTGCCGTAGACGTAGGCACGAAGCCACTCAAACTGTTTCCTAAGGCAACCAGAGAAAAGGCAACGAAGTACATCCACAGGGAGTTGATTAAACCTAGGAGCATCATACCACTCCCAAAAATCACCATGCCGCTGACGATCATCACCCTCGGGCCTAGTCTGTCAACCAGGAAACCCTCAATCGGGCCCAACAGCCCATTTTCAACCTGCATCAGAGATCTGGCTATTGAAATCATGCCCTTAGACCAGCCAAACTCCCTCTGCAATGGAAGTATGAAGGCTCCAAATCCTTGACCTCCCAGGCCACCCAGAATCATCTGCGTGCACATTGCTGAGGCAACTATTATCCAGCCATAGAAGACTCTACGCGGGCGTGCGGGTAGGCTCGTACTGGAAGACGGCAAGAAAATGGCTCCTTGGGCTATGACAATGGTGGTGGGTCGCTTTGGCTGGCGTGAGATGCCACAACAAGCCCATCCATTACACGATACATAATGTTGCTGAATATCGAATGGTGATTTTACCAGTTGCCGCAGCAGATGTATACAAACGTATATTTAGTAGCGGGACCAAGCAGTGTGTTTAGGGTTAATGACAGAGGCACAATGTGCACTCTCGAATCTAGGAATGCACACCACTTTCTATGCCAATCTTTCGGTTTCGTGATTACGTCATTATGGTTCGGAAACTAGGCCCAGCTTTCCATCCAGATTTCATATGCCAGATGGGCGAGCGACCTGAACTCGCCAGAAAGCCAGGAGCTTAAATTTGGAACGCTATGCAAAAGAACGGCCAGAACTCATGGATACCTGAAGTGCCCTTGTTCGCCAGTAGGTTATTCAACTGCCCCATTTATCAGAATACCTAAACCATCCCGAAGAGTCTTCAAAGCCACATGCGGAATTCGAGCGTAAAAATGGTACGGAAGCCGAGCCGGTCTTGGTCTCGCATGAAGCTGACATTGCTGTGAATCTTCCCTCTCCTACGCAATAGTCTGAACCAAAACTCCCATCGTTTACAGAAATCCCTAAGTCACCAATATCAATCGATCAGACCCGAAATCATTTGATTCGCTTGAGAGACACCCAACTACAGAATAGATTTTGAAACGTTCCCAGAGAGCGTGGCCTTCTTAGCCGTAAAATAATCGAGGTGCTGCTGTGCAGTCGACCTCGTAACGCCAATGGTTTAAACACCACATTCGTGCATCCCTACGAAGTAATACGGATTCTGACCAGATAGATCAGTATCTCGAGGTGGTACTATCGAAATCATCTAACTCATAATACGTGTGAAGTGAACGATGCCAGTTCCCGTTGGTCGCCCAGGGCATCATAAGATAGGAAGTCAATTAGGCAAGTAGAGTTGCTAGGTATAACCTCACAGTCCCACGCGCTAAGGGCTTCAACCGTTTTTGCTTCTCCAGCAATTTAATCAACCTCAATACCTCTGCTTCCCCGTGCCTTCGAAACTTCCCGATAATCTTGCTTTGGGCACGAGGAGTGTCACAGTAGGCACATATTCCCTCTGCAAGATCTTCTCCCGCAGAAGGGAGCAGTTTCATGGCTGTAACGAAGGTGTGACCCTGATTACCATCTATGTGTTCTCCGGATTGATACTCCAGATATGTCGAATGCCGATCCAAGAAACCCCGCAACCAACTGCGGAGCACCCCACCCACACCAGATGAACCGTATCCATGGACTACTTCAAATCTGACGGCTCTACCGGTAGAGCCCAGAACTGATCCATTATAGAACTCAATAAATGCCTCTCTGGCCTTTTCTCTGGTCATTCCGTGAAGGTCTAGAGACTCTGGCATCGTTGACCTCCTTGTAGTATGGGCTCAATCTCATCTGACTAACTCCGCCCACTTGCATATGCCTATTAGATATCGTATGCTTATTTTATTCTAACATACTAGGTGCCACATATGCGCATCGGAATAAATATTTCTGACGAACTAATCAGGAACTTGGAGCCTATCAAGGCATTCACAAACATTTCGCAGATCTGCAGGCAGGCAATTAAGGACCGAGTGGAGGCATTTCAGCGAGCAGATGCTCGCGCGCGATCGGATGGAATGGATGCGGCTGCCGCCAGGCTCATTGCAGAGCACAAAAACCAAGTCGTCGACTGGGAAGCCTTGGCCCTTGAAGATTCTAAGCTCTGGGTACAACTCGCTTCCATGAAGGATTTTGACGATCTGTTCCACAACCTCAGGATCAAGGAGAGTAATGGTAGAACCGACAATTGGATCCCCACCAATGGATACCTGTCGGGAAGCAAGACATTCGTAGATAGGCAATACGAGAATCAAGATTGGTTTTACAGGCAAGTGGAGATGGATGAATCTGTGAACCACATTCAAGTTGCGGAAGCGCTCTACACCAGCTCATGGCTATCCTACGTGACGGCAGTTTGGCAGATGGTCAAGCATGGTATTGCGGCTGATGCCAAGGAGCGAGAAGAAGAATTCGCCAAGTCAAGATCGGAACCAGAGGTACCAATTCATCTCAAAAACGGAATGTAAAAATAGACAACCTGATCATCTGAGCAGACGCATTCACTAGACGAAACACCGCAAACGGCGCTCACGATGTCACGAACAAAAACAGTAGTTTTGCACCTTATTATTCTTTCCAGTGGGCGCCATACTACGTGTGCGTGGAAGAAAGCGGACATTTAACTCTAGCTATAGAGGTGACTATGATTAAAGTGATTCCTACGGCAAAAGGCGGGGGGTGGGGGGGGGGCCTGGCCAAGTATTACAGGCAATCCGTCAGAGGCTAACAGGGGAAACAACCCTCCGGCGAAGAAGTGAAGACGTCATGTGGGCCCAACACCGAACCTGACATGGCAGAGGTCAGTGGTTCGAGTCCACTACCGCCCAACACTGTGTTTGTAGCTGTGTCTTTTGTTCCTTGCACCGGCGGGGTGGTGTTTACAAGTTCCAGGTCCAATAGCGCTGCCTCTCAACTTTGCTCTGCCGCGAGGAGCGATATCCACTTCCTTACCTTCGCATCGAAAGGGAGATACGGTTTCGCTCCAAGTCCACATGAAGCACCGTGACGATCACCTGCTGGTTCACCTTCGCCACTTCATGGGGTTCTCCCACGTAGTGGTCGGACAACTCGCTAATGTGTACAAGTCCATCCTGATGTACGCCCACATCAACGAATGCCCCGAAGGTGGTCACGTTGGTCACAACACCAGGTAGCCTCATGCCCCGGGCCAGGTCCGATACTCTCTCCACTCCCTCAGCGAAGCTGAACGGTTCGATCTGGGCTCGCGTGTCGCGACCTGGCCTGGCCAGTTCCGCTTTGATGTCTGTTAGAGTCGCCAGCCCCACAGCGTGGGTGGCAAACTGCTCTAGGTCAAGCTTGCCGTTCACGCCAGTGTCCTGCATTAGCTCCGAAACCGTGCATCCCAAGGACGCAGCCATGGTTTCTACTACGGCATACCTCTCCGGATGAACTGCAGTGGCATCAAGGGGATTGGTACCTTCCCGCACTCGCAAGAATCCGGCCGCCTGCTCGAAGGCCTTCGGCCCGAGCCGCGATACCTTATGCAACTCCTGCCGGGAGTGGAACGGCCCATTGGCGTCCCGATAGTCAACGATTGCCCTAGCCAGTTGCGACCCTAGCCCGGATACGTATGACAACAGCTGCCAGCTGGCCGTGTTCACCTCCACCCCCATAGCATTCACGCAGCTCTCTGCCACATCGTTAAGCCTCTTAACCAGCGCCGTTTGATCCACGTCGTGCTGGTACTGACCTACCCCAATGGATTTCGGTTCGATCTTCACGAGTTCCGCCAGGGGGTCCATCAGCCGCCGGCCGATGGAGACTGCTCCCCGAACGGTCACATCCTGATCCGGGAATTCCTCCCGCGCTACTGCGGATACTGAATACACTGATGCCCCACTCTCATTCACCATCACTACCGGAACTTGTTCGCCCAGGTTCAGCCCCCGCACGACTATCTCTGTCTCACGACCTGCAGTCCCATTGCCGATTGCTATGGCTTCAATCTTATACTGCTTGGTCAGAGTCGTAATTCTCTGGGCCTCCCTCGCTGTGCGCTCATCCCCCAGGTGTAGAAAGATCGCCTCCGAGTGGAGCAGCTTCCCCTGCTGGTCCAGGCATACAACTTTGCAGCCAGTACGAAAGCCTGGGTCAATGGCCAGCACGGCCCTCTGCCCGAGCAACGGTGCCAGCAGCAGATTTCGCAAGTTGCCAGCGAACACAGCGATGGCCGTCTCTTCGGCCCGTTCCTTTAGCAGCTTCCAGGTCTCGGTCTCCATTGAGGACGCCAGCAGTCGTTTGTAACTATCCTCCACCGCCTCACTCACATGCTCTGACGCCTGACTCTTGCCGACCACGAATCTTCGATAAAGCACGGCCAGTGCCCTGTCTTCTGGTGGCGAGACATGAAGGGAGAGAAACCCTTCCTTCTCTCCTCGCAGCATCGCTAGAATGCGATGCGACGGCACATCGGCGACCATCTCTTCCCAGTTAAAGTAGTCGCGAAACTTCGCCCCCCTCTGCTCCTTGCCCTTCACCACCTTGGATCGCACAACCCCTTCAGCTATGAACAGGTCACGCATTGCCCATCGCGCGCCACTTTCCTCACTCACCCATTCCGCCATGATATCGCGCGACCCTGCCAGCGCCGCACCTTCATCCTCAACCCCTTCGTCGTTACTCACATAGGCTGCCGCTGCCTTTATGGGGCTGATTGAAGCCTCTTGGTTCCATAGGGTTTGCGCCAGTGGCGTCAATCCCTTCTCCCGGGCGATGCTCGCTCGCGTTCGGCGCTTTGGTCGAAAGGACAAATAGGCGTCTTCCAAGGCAGTCAGTGTGTCCGCTGCCGATAGTTGCTTCCGCAACTGTTCTGATAGCAGATCTCTCTCCTGCAACGACGCCAAGATCGCCTCGCGTCTCTTCTCCAGCCCTCGCAGGCGCTCTATGCCATCGCGGATCGCGGCGATGGCGACTTCGTCCAGTGATCCCGTTGCCTCCTTCCGGTAGCGGGCAATGAACGCTAGTGTTGCTCCCGTATCGAGCAGCAATACAGTTCTATGCACCTGCCAGCTAGGCAGCCCAAGATATCCAGCGATCGCCGTCACATGCACTAGGGCCAGCGTTGTGGTCGTGGGAGCTTGCGCTTCCTTCACGGTCAAGCCCAGTATTCCATTGGGATACGCGTATCCATGCTCAGTCCATCCTCCGGAGAATCAGTTGTGATTCTATCTATTACCGCAAGAGTACCAATTGTTCCAACCAACCCTTCCAGGTAGCTCACAGACAGGCTGACTACATTGGCAAACAGGGCAGGTATATTCAGGTGAATCGTCAGCGCATCAGATCTCCGTTGAAACAGTTGTGGGGGGCTTCATGCCTGTCACCGAGATCAGACTTGACCTATATCATTGTACCAGGCTTTTATTGTGATCAGGCCACGAGATGGGAATTTCTGGCAATTGTTCTCCCTCTCCTCGTGGCGTTCCAGAACAATTATTGGCACCAGATTTACTTTCATGGTATTCTCCCAGGTTAGATGGCCATTCACACAGTTTCGGGATTCCTACAACAAATGTTACTGGGAGCCACATTTGGAATCTGGGTTCTTCCGAAGCGGTTAGTTCGTGGAGTTGGGTTTGGCCTAGCACAGTAGATGTTTCGCTCCTGATCGTGGCTCTAACTTTGAGGTCAATATTGTGGATTGGATAATCCTTTCTTTTCTCGCAACGATTAACTACTCGGCACACAGTCTGCTGTCAAAGTACGCATTTCAGCACCATGTGCAGAGCACTCTGGCGTTTGCTTTCTGGGGGGAATCATTCCCGGCCATATTAGGACTGGCTATTCTCTTGGTCTATCCTGTCCCTTACCAGCTGTTCTCGGTGCCCGTGTTTCTGTTGCTGGCGGGAGGAACAGTCCGCGTCGGCAACGTCCTCCTCAGGGCATGGGCTATTCAACGCGAAGATGAGATCACACGCATCGTCCCAATCCTAGATACCTATCCAGTGTTCGTCGCTACCCTGTCCATACTGGTGTTGGGGGAAAAGATAGCGCCATTCCACTGGATAGCTATTGGTCTTGTGGTTGGAGGCGCCTTCCTCGCGTCATTCGACGAGGCTCGCAGTACCAATCAGCTCCGTCGACGCAGCACAATTCTTATCGCATTGGGCGCCAGCCTTGGCATGGGAGTGTATAGCGTAATTGGCAAAGCTACCCTAGAGTACGTCAGCGTCTGGCACTTAATCGCCTTTTCCTCGCTCTTTACCGCGCCCACCTCAGCCCTAATCGCTCGCCTCCAAAGGGAATGGCCCGAGCTAGTCTCCTTGCCAAAACGGCCCATACCCCTTGGTCTTGCCGCGGCAACAGCCACTACCATGCTGTTTGCAGTTGGAACCGGCTTCATGGCCTTCGACCGCGGCTCAGTGTCCCTCTCGTCGGCCATCATGGCCACACGCCCGATCCTCGTCCTGACAATCGTGACACTATTCGGCCTATTCATTCCCAAGCTAAGAATAGAGGATAGTGCACGGGGAACGATTCGTCTTAAAGCTACCGCCGCCGTCTTAGTCACCTTGGGAGTAGCAATGATAGCCTTCAGATAGCCCCTGGACTACGCAACTACTATCTGAATCGCAAACAAGTGCCAGTATCAAATATGTTCAGGTTCTGCCCAGCCCTAATTGATATGCCATTGCCATCAAATACCCTGGGCACAAACAATTGCTGCACATGGAAGAGTTGGAGTCTAATAAGGGTTACGTTTAGATAACGGTCTCAGTATTGGAAGCAGCAGATCAGCACCTCCCACTGACTTTAGCTCTTTCGTCCTTAGACCGTGAAATACGTGACCGCATAGAAGAAGACCCGAGCATGCACAGCCAGTTTCATGTCGTCATGCCATCTTGACGTTTCGGTTGCTGAAATCGCGCCGTACTCAACCGCCGTTCCAAGGATCCCCCTTTGATTGACTTTGCCATAGCTGATGTTCGTGGTAGTCCCGGGTTCTATGACGATGTCTAATAGGCAACGAGGTAGGTTACAGGGTTATTCTTGAGGCAGCTTGACTAGGAGGGTATCTTCGGTGATTTGGTCAATCCAGAAACTCTGTCATCGTAGTACTTACATATAGAGTATTCGATTGCCTGCACTGCACCTAACGTGAGCCACTGCCACGGCCTCAATCTATCCTGCAGCTAGAACATGAGAACAAATGCCAGGAATCCGTCAATGGTCAAGGCCGATAAACTGAGAGCGAAGTCTATTCCATTTGACCAGTCTCTCCAGCTCGGGTAAGGGCAAATTTTGACAATGGTGGAGAAAAGAGCTCGTTGATCAGTGTCGACGCAAGCACTGCACTGACCAGAATGTTGCTGATAGCCGCGAGTTCTGGTGTCTCAGCCACCATCAGTGCTAGCCCTACGGTGACTCCTGCCTTAGGGAGCAGGGTCAAGCCCAAGTATCTTCGTACCACCGTAGGTGCTCCAGAGACTGTAGCCCCTAGCCAAGCACCGAAGAACTTTCCGAAACACCTGCCCAAAACAATCAATACAGCCAATATTCCTGCTGACTGGAAGATTCCCAAATCTAGATGAGATCCCGCTAGGGTAAAAAATAGGACATATATAACATCCTGTATCTCGTAAACGACTCCGACAACATTCTGGCGGGGTTTCTCGCGATTGACTATAACGAAACCAAGCATCATGTTAGCCAAGAGAGGGAAGAGTCCCAAGTACTCAGCTAGCTCCGTTGTTAGCACTACTGCGCCCAGAACCACTACCAGTAGCTCTTGGCGGTTTCTGGAATATCGACTGATCCAAAGCACAAATAGCGCAGAAACCACTCCCAACACTAAAGAGAGTCCTATGTGACCCAGCTCGGTAATCAACATCACGGGTATAGAGATACTGCCTGATGTGCTCATGATGGAAACTCCAACCCCTAAGGCGATGGCATATGCGATGATTGCCAAGGAATCATCCAGGGCTACCACACCTAACAAAGTGGTCGTAAGTGGGCCACGCGCCTTGCTCTCGCCAATAATAGCCATAGTGACCGCTGGCGCTGTTGCCAGGGAGATTCCTCCAGTAATGATTCCGATAGCCAGAAAGGCTCTAAAGTCGAGGGCTGTGCCAGGAATCACCAACGGAGCGAGAAAGGTAACCAGCACCGTAACGAAGACGCAGGCAAAACCCCCTTCCGCAAGAGTAATGATGGCAATACTGCGTTTTAGCCCGCTAAGTGCTGATAGCGGAAGGCTTCCACCGATCATATAGGCAATAATACCAAGGGCAATTGGAGTGACGATGTGGGATAATTGCTCAGTCAGCTCCGAGGAGAGTATGCCAGAGACCGATGGTCCAAGGATGATCCCAAATACAAGGTAACCAGTAACTGCAGGAAATCTAATCTTTCGCATCGCTAAGCTTGCCAGGAATCCCCCGATTAGTACCGTTCCAACTACAATAACTGGGCTATCAAACATCAACATCTTCGTCTCCGTCTAGGTACCTGTATAATTCTCAACGAGCTTCTCAATCAAGTAGATTGTGACTTTAGAGAACCTCAGTTTAGTAGTCCTTCGATTCTCGAGGAAAGAAAACCCATCATCCTTCCCGTGCCAAGGGCCACATTGGGCCACATTCATAACAGTCCATTTTTGTCGCAAAATAATAGTGCCATAAAGCGATATGCAATTCTCCACCATAGTGGCGTAATATAAAAAAGATCGATAGTGCAAGGACTTCCGTTCATTCTCCCGGATCTGTGCTAGGGCTCTACCATCGTTATCTACTCTTGAACTCCTAATCGAACCGCAGATGGAGAGAGTAAGTGTTATCGATTGGCTGAGCTTACGTTCGCGCTACTACTTGGATCGCAGGTGGTTACCCTACTGTCCCAAACGGGTGCCTGTTTAGCCCTCTTGTGGGGAGTCCAAGGTGTATCTTTGACACGTTCAACTCTGGCCCACCGATAGATGACAAAACTACCGCGTGCGACTGGCTTTGATAATCGGCTTCTAGGGAACTCTGATGCGAACGAATCAGTCAGTTGTTATTTCTAGACGTACCCTCCCACACCCCTCAAAAAAGCGCCACGCTTTACCAAGTCGGGTAGAAAGCTCCAGACATCTCTTCTTCTTTTGTCACTGGTTCTCGGCATCTCTAGCCTCGCTGCCGGATCAGTGATTTGGTCAACGTTATACCAATCCCAGATCCAGGCCATGGCCTGTTCATGCATATCCACGGGGGTGTCCTCTCCGATATATGCTGATTTCCTGGCGATCGACATGTTTAACCTACAGCCTTAACAAACTCCTGCGATGTTATCACGGTGCCTTGTCGAGGGAATAGCTTTTCCATAAGTACGCGTTGAACCTCATCGTCCCTATCAGCACAGCAATCAGACAGCACTATCGACTTGTAATCAATATCGCTCCCCCATCGCACAGTTGAAAGCACGCAGCCACTGGTTGCTATCCCCATCAATACCAATGTCTCAATGCCTAGTTCTTTGAGCACTTCGCCAAGATTTGTCGTTGAAAAGGGGCCTGCGCGGCTCTTGGTTAGCACTCTCTCTCCAGACTTCGGGGTTATCGCATGATGTATCTCAGTCTCTGGCGTCCTTTCGCCACGACGCACTTCTATGTGGATGACTGGAATACCCGAGTCACGAGCTGCCGCAAGAACGTGGTTAGCTTTGCCCAATAATTCATTCTGGAATTCTTCTGAAAAGCCGCTAAGCTGTCGAACCTGGTAATCCATTATGAGCACTGCCGTATTACTTCGATCAATCGAAAGCTGTTCAGTCATATCTCGATACCCCTCACCAAATAAAATCTAGCCAAGTCTCATTTATAGTTGTCTGAGTAGTTAATGTTAAAGCTGTCTCAGACAATCCAATGTGACAATATGCTCCGAATGCCAGTAGTTACCCCTGAGCATTTTTCTCTGCCAAACATGCCAGGATAGTACCTGGGTTCATGGGCGCCTTTGTCATACGAACACCAGTGGCATTGGACACAGCGTTGGCCACGGCTGCTATAACCGGGACAATTGGAATCTCACCAGCCCTTCCTCTCAAACCGAATGGGTGGCCTGGATTTGGCACCTCCACAATAACGGTGTCAATCATGGGTAAATCTAAGCTAGTTGGCATACGATAGTCGAGGAACGTGGAGTTGGCAATTGAGCCATTTTGGTTGTAGAAATACTCCTCGTTCAGAGCCCATCCAATTCCCTGGGCCGTAGAACCTTGTGCCTGTCCTTCAACGAAACTAGGGTGAACTGCCTTGCCAACGTCAGTAAATGTGGTGAATCGTAGGATTTGCACCTTCCCAGTCTCAGGATCCACTTCAACATCCACGATGTTTCCACCAAAGATGACCCCACCGGGCCCAGTTGGGAATGAATACCCAGTGCATGTAACAGGACCGCCCGTTCGCATAAGAGTACGTGCCAACTCTCTGAACGTCATCTTGTCTGCCGTGTTCAGAGTGCAAATGAAGACGCCGTCTTTGAATTCCACCTGCTCTCGTTGCACCTCCCATAGCAGGGCGGCACGTGCACTCATCTGACGCGCCACATCCTCTGCAGCGGCGATGGCAGCAAGACCAGTCGAGTAGGTAATCTTACTACCGTTGGCTACTCCGCTCCAGCCAGCTGAGTCTGTGTCACCAACTGTAGATACCACATCATCCACACCCAGACCCAACACCTCTGCGGCCTGCATTGCTATGGATGTACGGGTACCGCTGAGGTCATTGGATCCAGTGACGAGGCTTATGGTGCCGTTGGTGTTAACACTTATGGTGGCAACATGAGGAGTTGCCCCTTCGCCACCTATTGCCCTAGCGGCAACTGACACACCACGGCCACGATTAGGGCCACCTAAGGGCGAGCTGTAGTGAGGATGTGCCTTCATATCCTCCTCAATCTCAAAGCAGGCGATTCTAGGGTACTCCACCCCATTCGGCATCCGATCCCCTTCTCTGACAGCGTTCCTCAGCCGAAACTCCATGGGATCTATGCCAAGCTTCTCAGCCAGTTCATCTATAACTCCTTCTACAGCGAAGGTAGCTGGGGGTTGGCCCGGCGCTCGGTAACTCTGCATTTTCTGAGTGTTTGTGACTACGTCGTAGCCGTCGATCTCAAAGTTCTCAATCTTGTAGGCTCCAAGACCGTTCTGTACGCCTGCGACCACTGGTGACCCTGGAAATGCTCCAGCCTGGTAAGCCAGGTAGCACTGGACCGCCGTGATTCTTCCACTCTCATCAGCCCCAGCCTTGACACGAATATATGTAGCGGACGCTGGGCAGGTGCTCTCAAACGTCTCCTTACGACTCAACACCATTTTCACAGGACGTCCACTCTTCTTGGAAAGGATTGCTGTCATTGGGTTTAAAGGGTTGGTGTTTGGTCCCTTGCCTCCAAACCCACCACCGCACTCCAAAGCGATGACCTTCAGCATGGACTCAGGAATTCCGATGATTGAAGCAGTGCTATCGCGCACGTCGAAGGTTCCCTGTGTGGTAGTCCAAATCGTCACATGTCCATCTCGGTTCCACTGAGCAGTTGAAGCAAATGGCTCAATATATCCTGGGTGGACTGCCTGTGTGGAAAACGCACGCTCCACGATAACCGCTGCTTCTCTGAACCCAAGCTCCACATCACCACGTTTTAGCTGGGAGTGGCCGGCTACATTACTCTTGATACCAGAATCCTCTTTTTCAGAAGCGCCCCCACGCAACACGGTTGTAAGATCGCTGTGTACTAGCGGCGCATTTTCCTTGAGGGCATCCTCTATAGTTAGAACAGCTGGCAACAACTCGTACTCCACTCGGATGAGCTTCGCTGCCTCCTCGGCAATATGAGGATCGATTGCGGCAACAGCCGCGACGGGATGGCCTACGTACAGCACTTTGTCACAGGCCATGAAATGCTCGGCCATTATTCGTGCACCTCGATACTGCTCAGCAAAAAAATCTATCGACTGCCGATCGAAGATTGGGAAGTCTTTAGCCGTAATCACAGCAATTACTCCCGGAACAGACTCGGCTTTGCTGGTGTCAATGGAAAGAATACCCGCGTGGGGATGTGGACTCGTCAGCATCTTACCATGAAGCATCCCAGTCAGATGGATATCGGCTCCAAACCTGGCAGCACCTGTTACTTTGTCCAGCGCATCATGCCGAGGTGCTCGTGTGCCTATGACCTTGTATTCTTTTGACGTTGTATCAAGCTTATTGGTGGTTACAGTCATATAGACCTCCTTGATTTTTCATCAATATCAATTAACCGCGTACAGAAACAAAAGGAGCCTGATTAGTCTCTTAACATGGCCAATTCTATGTCGAGGTGATAGCATCACATATCGAAATTAATCCATAACGATGTGAGAAAAGCATACCATAAAGAACGAACCGGCATCTGACGAACTACACAATATTTTGGGGTCATTTTGTTGCTAATCTGTTGTCCTGCACCCAGTTTCTGAGAATTGTGATAACATATATGCCTTCTACACTGCTTAAGAATCTGTGGAAGAGTTCTTAACCGATACAACGCAGATTCTTTGCGAAACTTGGAAGGAGAAAAATGGCCAATATACTGGGAAGAACCGAAACCTTGTCCAGAATGGAACGGGGATTCAACCCCAGAAACGTGGTTGTCATAGGCGCGGCCAAACACAATCAGCACCGCTGGCTAAAATCTCACCTGCCATTCCACCAAAACCATGGCAAGGTCCTCAACGTAAACATAGACGAGAACGAATGGGCCGGAGCCACAGAGTTGGGCATACAAAATTATCATAGCATCCTAGAAATCGAAGAGCCGATTGACTACGTAACCATATCTGTACCCCGCAAGGTAGTGCCTAGGCTGATCGAAGAGTGCATAAAGAAAGAAGTGGCCATAGTCCACATCTACACCGCCGGATTCGAGGAGTCCGGAGAAGAAGAAGGAATAAGGCTAGACCGTGAAATCAGTGCCATGGCCCAAAAAGCCGGCCTCCTAATTGTTGGACCAAACTGCATGGGTGTATTCAACCCAGCTGTGGGAATAAGACAGAGTGCAAACCAGTCCTATGGTGAAAGTGGCAACTTCGGCTACATATCGCAGAGCGGCTCAATGGCATCAGGGATGGTAGCGGAAGCCAACGCATATGATATCAAGATGAGTAAGTGCATCAGCATGGGCAATGGTATGGTTCTTGATGTGCCGGATTATCTAGATTACTTTGCTGAGGATGATGAAACCAAAGTTATCGGCATATACCTCGAAGGCGTACGAAACCCGCACAGATTTTTTGAAAGTCTGCGAGCGGCCAGCAGTAAAAAACCTGTCCTTGTATGGAAGGTGGGCCAAACCGAGGACGCCGCTAGGGCTACTCAAGCCCACACCGGCACCTCCTACATACGGGAATCTCTTTGGAATAACCTCTTGATCCGCTGCGGTGCAATTCCCATTGAATCTCAGGATGAGATGATTGACACGGTCAAAACCCTTTCGCTCATACCATTCGCTTCCGGATACAACGTTGGGCTCTACGCATCCACGGGAGGGCACTCTACGGACATGGCCAACGTCTTCTCCAAGAACGGTTTCAAGATTGTTCCTCTCACTGACTCTTCCTACGAAGAACTGGGTTCTTTCCTCGACCTGATCGGCAGGAACTTCGTCAATCCCATACAGCAGGCTCCGGCAGAGCATTTCGAGAGAATTGTAAATATATTGTCCAGAGACAAAAATGTCGATCTGGTTGCTCTTGAAGTCCCAGCAAGACGTCTCGTCAGTGATGATAAGTTCTTCGACGACCGCGTGAGAATCCTCAAGGAAGCCCAGGAAAGCTCCCCAAAACCTATCGTTGCAATCATATCCAACGGCTACCCTAAGCTGGATCCCGACGCCGAAGAGGCTATGAACAAGAGGTTCACCAGAGAGGGCATACTGGCTTTCCCTAGCTTCCTGAGCGGTGCCAAGGCACTTAAGACAGTGGTGGATCGCCAAGTTCTCAACGGATACTTATCAGAATAGAAGCTTACCTCATCTGCCGTGCTCTCTCCAGCGAAAGCTGTATCTCGATGCCCAGTGACTCACATGGTGTGGAATCTTCGTTCCAACATTATCCGCTGTCTTTTCGAGCGTCATCTTACTTGAATTCTCTGAGGCTTCTCATTCTGGTGAAGATCGCCACTGAAACCAGCCCAGAGATAACAGCGGCAATGAGAACCGTGGTGGCCGCACCCACGAACTCGGCTAAGCCTCCTAATGCCAAAACGCCAATCCAAGACAGGCCCTGCATAGAGACTCGCAGGCTCATGACGCGACCTCGCAGATGGTCAGGGGCCATAAGCTGCATCATCATTTGTACCATAGTCATGCGTATGGTGTTGAACATACCCATGCCGAATACAAGCCCCAGTGAGAGGTAGAATATCTCGGACTGAGAAAAAGCAACCCTAAATAGGGTGCCGAGTATGACCGCGCTCAGTAGCAAGAGTCCGCGGCGAGAAATGCTGCTAACACTCATAACAATTATTGACCCGAAAGAGACCCCTAAGGTGCTAAAAAGCAAGAGCACACCTAGCCCACTGGATCCCACGCCCAAGATATCCCTGGCAAAAAAAGGCATGAGGAACTGAGTTGCTCCACCGAAAAGAGTGGCAGCCGCGCTGATGAGAATCAGGCCTAAAAGCACAGACTCACCTCGAATATACTTGAATCCTTCCATGAGGTTACTTCCCACACTCCGCCTCGCTGCTTCTGGGGGTTCTGCATATTCCCAATGCATCAGCAGGAGCGTGATGCCAGTGATAAGCTGACCAATAGCGGTAATCCAAAAAACCCCTCCTGTGCCTATCACTCCTATAACCAGAGTCGCCACGAGCAATCCTCCAGCGTTGGGCCAGTGTTGGACAACAGAATCGATAGCAACAGCCCGAGGCAGTTCATCCCTTGCCACCAAGTTGGCTAGTATGGCCTGATGGCCCGTGCGGCCAAAGGACTGAATCATACCGCTGAGGATAGCAGACACTGAGAGGTGCCACCACTCGATGTATCCCAGAGTGATGTCTACAGCCACGGCGGTCCACAACAACACCAGCAAGAATTCTGTATAGATTAGGAGCTTGCGCCGGTCCATTCTGTCGGCCAGAACCCCTGCAAGGAAGGGCATGAACATCGAGGGCAATGATAGTGATGCTGTGACCACTCCAAGCAGAAATGGCGAGCCGGTGATCTCCAGCACCAACCAGGCGCGGGCAAACACCCGCATGCTTCGGCCCATGTTGGAGCTGGTTCGTCCTGCCATCAGAAGGAAGAAATTCCTTCTTTTCAGCGGACTCAGACTGGCCAGGATAGCGTATTTTGAGGCCCGTATGCCGGCCATTTACTCCTTCAGACGCCTCCGAAGGCCAAACTTAACTGGAGTGCTAGTATACTTCTCAGCCACAACACACCCTAAGGCAATATACAACATTTGCTCCAATGCCATCCAGTGATTGTCGACCTTATCTATTGCCACAGCCGCCGTTTCAGTCAACATGAATGCACGATTGCGCATTTCCACGCACGTAATGAGGCAAGATAAATGCCTTCTACTCGGTGCTTGTACGCGTTGCGATTGACAGGCTGCTATTTAGATAGCGTAGCCTTGAAAGTATCGTCAGAATGTTCCTTCCCTTCTGGACTGATTAACTTCACAATAAGGATGATGTTATGAGTATGCATCATAAGGTTTTCAACATTCCGCGATTCCTAAGGATTCCGACAAACGTGCAGCTTAGTCGGACCGAACAGCGCTTTTTATGGCTGAAATGTCAAAGTTTGCGTACTACAAGTTTGAGTCGAAAAGTGACGGTAGTGTCATTCCCCAGAATGAACTCAAGGAGGTGCTACGTGGTAGATACACTCGCGCGGTCGATTCTGCTCCAAAAATGTACCGTCCTCAATGGGATTCAAAGCAGAATGATGTAATCTACACACCACCTGTCTTTGCCACACGCCAATAAGGATTACACATTCGCACAGTTCATGATTCTGGCAACATATCCACTGCCATCTATCAGCTTCTCTTTCCTTGCCTTTGACATACTTTTTACTCTGCGTTCCACCTTCAACGCCAGACTCCTAGACCCCAGTTTCTCTTGGAAGACCAGGCTCAAAGGCCCCTTACCTTTGAGATACTTTGATCCTGCATTCCCCGCACTCTGGTGCTGGTTGAACCGTCGATCGACATCGGTGGAGATGCCTGTATAAAGGGTACCGTCACGGCATCTTATGAGATACAAGTACCAGTCAGACATTTGGGTTCAATCCAAGAAATCTCAGAGATTAAGGGCTTTGCTGTTTTCCATATCTTATTTTGACGTCCTGATGTTTTCGCCATCTGATCGGATTTGCTCCAGTTCTTCCCAACGCGTGTAAGTATCGACCAACAGCTTCTTTACCACCTCTAGCCTATCGTTCGCTGCAACGATATCAGCACTGTCCCGCTTGTAAAGTGCTGGGTCGCCCATGGCTTGAACCAACTCATCCTGTTCTCTTTCGAGCACCTCAATGGTATCCGGAAGTGCGTCCAGTTCCTTTTGCTGCTTGAACCCAAGTTTCAGCCTTGCGCTGTGTACCTTGGAGGTTGAATCGGTTTGCTTCTTTATGGACGCCCCAACTGGTTTTGCTGGTTGTGGGCGTTGTCGCAGCCAATCATCATACCCACCAACGTATTCGCTCACGACGGAATCGCCTTCAAAAACCATGGTGCTTGTCACGATGTTGTTGATGAGCGTCCTATCATGGCTGACGAGGAGAATCGTCCCTGTGTAGCCCATCAAGAGTTCTTCAAGGAGGTCAAGGGTCTCCACGTCAAGGTCGTTGGTGGGTTCATCCAAGACAAGGAGATTGGAAGGCCGGGTGAAAAGGCGGGCGAGCATGAGGCGATTGCGCTCTCCTCCGGAAAGAACAGAGACAAGCGATCTGGCTTGTTCCGGGGGAAAGAGAAAGTCCTGCAAATAGCTGACTATGTGACGGCTTTTCCCATTGACTGTGACTGTGTCAGTGCCATCGGCCACGTTTTCTATGACGGTCTTGTTCTCGTCCAATTGCTCAAGGAGTTGGTCAAAGTAGCTGATTTGCAGATTAACGCCGAGACGGACTGTTCCGGGTGCAGGAGTCAGCATACCAATGAGAGTACGTAAGAGGGTTGTTTTGCCACTGCCGTTTGGGCCCAGAATACCAATCCTGTCCCCTTTCAGAATCGTGGTAGAAAAATTTGAGATTATTTGTGCATCACCATAATTGAAACCAATGTTGTCCGCCTTTGCCACCAACGTTCCAGAACGCTCGGCTTCATGGGCTTCCATCTTCACCGCTCCTGGTCGTTCCCGTCTTGAGCTACGCAGATCGCGCATTCTTTTTAGCTCTCTCACTCTGCCTTCATTGCGTGTCCGTCTCGCCTTGATGCCTCCCCGAATCCAATGCTCTTCCTGTTGCAGTTTCTTATCGAACAGAGCGTTTTGTGTCTCTTCTGCGTCGCGGTCGGCACTGCGCCGTTCCAGAAATGTCTCATAGTCGCATGTCTGATCAAACAGGCTACCACGATCGATTTCCACGATGCGGGTTGCAATTCGCTGCAAAAACATACGGTCATGAGTGACGAAGATCAAGGCACCTGTAAACCGAAGCATCATCTCTTCCAATTCCTTGATGGAATCGATATCCATGTGATTAGTCGGTTCATCAAGCAGGAGGATGTCCGGCTCCCCAACAAGTGCCCTCTTCAAGAGCACTTGACGCTTGAGGCCGGCGGAAAGGGAATTGAAGGCACGACCAGAATACATCCCAAGTTGCGAGAGCATTTTGCTGATCTGTTCCCTCTTATACCACCCTCCCTGCATCTCAAGGGTATCGTGAATGCGGTCCAATTCTTCTGGTAGAGGCGGCATGTCTTCGTTCAGTAGTCCGACAGACCGTTGTTTTCTAACTAAATCTGCGTATTGTTTACTTCCGCTAGCAACTACATCAAATACAGTACCTGGTATCTCATTTGGCACTTTTTGCGAAAGATAGGCGGAGTGAGTACCTTTTTGAATTGAGACTGCGCCTGAGTCCGCTTTAACACTTCCTTCTATCAATCTCAACAATGTTGATTTGCCTGACCCGTTCCTGCCTACCAGGCCGATCCTCTCTCTTCGTTCAACGGTCAAGTCAATCCCGTCGAAAATTGGAACACCACTAAAGGAGAGCGATATTCCCTGCATATTGATGAAAGCCATATAGGAAAACTACCTCACCACTGCTATTTTTTTTACACGACCAACTTGACCACTTTCCAAGCGTACTTTTATGCCATACGAGTGCACTGCAGAGTTTGTCAAAATGGCCTCAACTATTCCTTCGGTTAGTTTTCCTGTACGCTGATCTTCCTTCATTACTATTGAGACAACCAAGCCTCGTCTTATGCTGGAGCGTTCTTTAGCTTCCATACTGGTCATGCTCTCTTTCTTATCGCCGGGCTATGCCTCAACACGAAGGGTCACGCAACGCAACTAGATTTAGCTACTTGCAACACAAGCGTCTCATAAGTGTACATTATCGCGGCCATTGCAATGCTTGTTTACCATAGCTCTTGAGCACATTGTACCCGCAAACCATTTTCGCACGCCTATCATTCTTCATCGCTGGATTTCTGACCCAACACACAATCATCTCACAGTTCCGTACATGAGTTACCGATATGGTTCCTAAACATACCTGATCCGCACTATTCGATAACATATGCCTCATGTTTTCACGAAGACCGCCTTGACTAACACAAGGCCTTGTCCTACCATCCCCCTGTGACGAAGTCTCATATGGAGGTGAGAATTGGAGAGACCAACCCCGATACCAAATGACCTGAGCGCTCCCTTCTGGAACGCCTGTAACGAGGGACGGCTGGTAGTGCAACGCTGTAAGTCCTGCAACAGGATGCAATATCCGCCGGAAAACGTATGCTTTGACTGCGACTCCGCCAGCGGGCTAGAGTGGCACGAAGTGAGCGGGCGCGGCACCATAAACGGATACGTTGTAGTGCATGACTCCCGTCTCAGGATGTGGGTCCCACAGCAACCATATAACGTAGCAGTAATTCACATTGAAGAAGACCACACTATTAACTTCTTCTCCAATCTACCCGGCACCAAGGCCGACCAAGTTCCCGTCGGTTCCAAGGTTCAGGTCGAGTTTGTGGAGACACAGTCCGGTCAAAAAATCCCCGAATGGCAGATCGTATCCTAGTAAATTATTGTCCTAGTCCGAAATAATACATCGAAAAGAGGGCAGCAATGTCACCAACACAGAACGCACCAGCCTCACTATATAGAACCACCGAAGGGTTGGGAGTATGGGAGCACAGAGGAAAGGTGGCCGCCGTCGGCATCGGACACTCTCCCACTGCACGGCGCTGGGATGAGAGAGTTGAATCCAGCATAGGCTCCTGGGCTATTATTGCACTGCGCAACGCCATGGAGGACGCTGGAGTTTCACCCGATCAGGTAGATGGACTGGTTATCGTACCCGCAGCCACAACTGGAGATCTCTGGGCACCCGGCAATCCACTCCCTGAGGATTTTGCCAAGACATACGAACCCACCGACAATATAAACGATGGCATCAGTTCCATGAGCGCTGAGTGGATTCTCAAGAATATGCCGGAGTTGAGCAATGTCCAATTCACCATGCATGCCCGTACATGCATGTCCGACGCAGTAGTAGTTGCAGCTCAGGCAGTGGGTGACGGACTCACCAAAACATGCCTTGTGCTGAAAACCTGGAACAACCTATCCGGCCGTTACGGCCACGACGCAGGATCCAATGCATTGGATGATGCCCCTGGCAACTCTCAATGGACCAATCCCTGGGGCTGGGGAGCCGCCGCAATAACTTTCGCCTACCTGTTTGATCAATACTGCCGCAAGTACGACAAGAACCATGACATGATGGCGCCTTTTGTGGTGAACGAGAAGAGAAATGGACTGCTATTTCCAGAGGGGTTCTGGGCCCAGCACCGTCCAGAGCCATTGACCGTGGAGGACTACCTGGCGGCTCGGTGGATAGCTAAACCAGCTAACCTCTTCGATTGTGACTTGCCCATTCAAATTGCGGTCGCTTACCTCTTCACAACCGCAGATCGGGCCAAGGACATGAAGCAACCTCCAGCCTACATCCTCAACCACGCATCGGACAGGACCAAAGTAAAAAGCAGTGTTCAGACACTGGATGAGTGCGAACAGGCCACCGACAGCATCGGACGCAAGTTATACGAGGGCGCAGGAATCACTGCCAGCGATTTGTCCTTTGAGAATATGTATGATGGCTACACACTATTCCACCAGTTTCACATTGAGGGGCTGAGGTATGCCGGGATAGAGAGAGGGGAGGCACTGGATCTCTACCAGACAGACATCAGCATTGAGGGACCCAATCCTGTCTCTCCCAGCGGCGGCAATGCTGGTAGCGGACGCACGCGCACTTGGATGCACACAGACTGCATTCAGCAGTTGCAGGGACGGGCAGGTGCCAGACAGATCAAGAAGAAGGCCGAGATTGGTGTCTCTGGCGGTCCCACAACCACCGGCGGCAACTTTACAGTGTGGAGTGCCACTCCCGACTAGACGCAATCACGAGCATTCATCCACTGGGTCGCTTGTGGTCTCCATGGGAGTTTGCCCCAATCCCTACGCTTAGCGCGGTACAGGCGTCAACTATACGAAGCAACGCGATGGCTGTCTCAGTTCGGAAGCCTATGTTTACGCTCGCCTTACGAGAGGCACCGCTCTGTCTCCTGCCTCACATAGTCGCGGAGTTCTTGAGGCAACGTGACCGTCGAACCAGGTAGAGCGTTCTCAAATATCCTCTCAGGACGGGATGTCGCCGGAATCGTCGCACTCACCCTTTGGTCTGCAACAACCCAAGCCAAGAGCGCTTGACCCCACGTCTGAATCCCGAAGTCCCCCAGTGGTGTCAGGTCAGGCTGCTGTTTGAGATCCTTCACGTACCTGCCTTTTTTCAGAGGTTCCATCACCAGAACTCCTATACCGAAATCTTCAGCCACAGGGAGTAGTTCAACTTCACACTCACGTTCCATGACGTTATACGGAATCTGCACCGCATCAATGCGGGACGATTTCATCAGTTTGATTATCTCCGGATAAGCCTCATGCACCATAGCCGTCACACCAACCATGCCAATCTTGCCCTGCCCTTTCAGTTCCTCAAGTGTGCTAAGGTGTGTGCGCCAGTCAATCATGTTATGGACTTGATACAAGTCTATGTATTCAGTATTGAACAACTCGAATGACCGCGCAATCTGTGCATCACCTTCCTCCTTACCCTCGCACCTCACTTTGCTGGTTAGATAAAACTTATCGCGCTTGTCCGCCGTCGTGATACCCACTATCTTTTCGGCATCGCCATACATAGAAGCACAATCTATGAGGTTCACTTCGCTTGCTATACAGTTCTCCACTATCTGTCGACATCTGAAGATGTCAGTCTCTGACGTCACATCAAAAGTTCTGAGGGTTCCCAAACCAATCACAGAGACTTCAAGGCTGCCCAATTTTCGATATTCCACTACTCTGTTCCCTCCCCTGTAGCATTGATAGCTCCCCGCACGCCTGGGCAAGACTGATTTCCTGATACACCTTCAGCTATGAGACTGATACTGATGCCACCTTGCTCTTGGCCTTATACGTAGCCTACAGCACCTTTAATCGCCGCTGAGAGCAACTTGGACGACACTCCTAATATTACTAACCATCTCCCCTCATTAGGAATAGTAGACCTGCGACCAGTAACACCGCGTCAATTATCAAAGGGAATCTAGCCGCCGGCAGGCGCTTTAAGATCTGCTTGCCAAAGTATGATCCCACAAACATTACCGACCCAATGGACACACCGACCATGGCTATATTCAAGTTTATTAGCTCATAGCCACCGTATACGCTCAACTTCGTGACATGCATCATTACCGTAGCCAGGGCTTCGGTCCCAATATACGCACCCCTCACCAGGCCATAGGCCAGGAAAAAGGGAGCCATGAACGGCCCTACTACGCCCACGACGGCAGAGATAACCCCGGAGGTTACTCCAAGTGGAAGGAAGCCTCTCAGACCTATTCGCGCGTTCTTGCCCCACGGGCTATGCCGATAGACAATCATGAGCAGCAGAAACACTCCCAACAGTCTGACAAGAGAAGCAGCAGGCGTATGGGCAAATAGTACCCCACCTAACACTGCAGCAGGCACTGCTCCAATACCAAACCACTTGACTACTGAAAAGGACAACTCCGTCCTGTTCAACCATACCCGTGAGAGATTGCCCATCAACTGAGCAATCGTGAGAATGGGGACCGCTTCAACTATCCCAAATGCCCACACCAGTACGGGAAGCATTATGGCAGCACCACCGAAACCGGCAACCGCTGCCAATGTGGACGCCACCAGAGCGGCTCCACCTATTGCAACTGCTACAAGAATATCTTCCATTTATTTTGCACTGTATCGCGGGTCGTGAATAAGAATGGCACTCAGCATGACCGTATGCCCCTCACTCGCAAACCCCATGCCGCCAACGCTACTGGAATTTGCATATAAATTCAACTGAATAGCATTTCAGCCAGTGCGTATCACAATCCGCATGGAGCACCTGGACCGTATATGGATGGGTCTGGAGCTAAGGGAGGTAGATTGATACCACCACAACGCCACTTGGCGCAATGGCCTCATCTATCAACCTGACCACCTGGTTCTGTCATAATCGGTCCAGCCGAATGATCAAACAACCATGGGCAGGTCCACAAGCCCTACAGTTGATACACGAGTGCCAACCAGGAAGTAATGACGGAGTATACTCGATCTGATGGACTTGAGCGGTAAACTCTCCTCTTGGTCATACAGGACTGTTCCTGACGTGGTGTTTTGTCCTCCCTGCTATTCAACGGGCTGCTCAGCGACGACATACGCCCTCTCCAAGGAGGGCTTCTAAAGTTCCTCCCATGCTATAACTCCACGTTCTGCAAAGTCCCTACGCTGTTCATCAGTGTACCCCATCTCTTGGAGAATAGCCTCGTTATGCTGTCCCCTCAGTGGGCCAGCACCAACTTTTGGCGTGGTGTGCGAGAAACGTACAATCGGACTGTAGCGCAAGAATGTGCCGAATCTGAGCGACTCCGCCTCCGTCAGGTATCCATTCTCTTGCACGTGGGCGTCTTCGGTATTGAACTGATAAGGCCCTGAATCCTCCGCCTTGACGCAGGTAACGTCAGCGTCTGTCAGAAGTTGTTCCCATTCCAGAGGCTCTCGCGTGGCCAATACCTTACCCAGCTCCTCGGCCAGTGCTGTATCGTGTTCTCTACGGGCCTCCGGAGTAGCGAATCTCGGGTCTTCCAAGAGGTCGTTGCGCTCTATGGTCTTGCACAAGGCCTGCCATTCCTCTTCAAGAGGACAGGCCAGGAATACCCATCCCTTCTGCACTTCGTAGAGACGATAGAGAGCGTTTAGCCCATAGCCATCAATGTCTGGCATAGGCCGTGATGGCTTGCCATCATACGAGAAGAAGTCGTCTGCATTAGCGTAGGCATTGGCCTGCAACATAGAGGATGTGACATACTGACCCTTCCCTGTACGTTGCTTGGCATAAAAGCCAAGTAGAGCGGCAACAGAAACCGCCATTGAGGAGTTGGGGTCCGGGTTGCCTTCGTTGGCTCGTCCAAATCGCCTGGAAACCTCTTCAATCTCGTCCATGGTCAAAGGTTGATCGGCATGGGGAATCCCTCCTTCACCCATCTGTGTCACCACACCACCACACACTGCCCCTGGTATGGGATGCATAGACGGACGGTGGGAGTGGGGCCCAGTAGGCCCATATCCTCCTGCATAGACATATACCAGGCCAGGGTTAATCTCCCGAAGCTGCTCGTAACCAATCCCAACCCGTTCCGGCGCTCCGGGCCGCATGTTGTGAACCAATATATCGGCCTTTGCCACCAACTCATGGACAATCTTCTGCGCTTCCGGTGTCCTCAGGTCCAGGCACATCCCTTCTGAGGCTGCCATAGTCTTATTGGCCGTGACACCCATAGACATACGTCTCAGCAGGTCTCCTTCCGGTGCTTCTATGCGTATGACTCTTGCTCCCATTTCTCCGAGGAGCGCACATCCAAGGGGGCCTGCAATGACTGTTGCAAGATCCAGCACCGTGACGCCCTCCAGGGGATATTTGGGAAGCGGGGCGGAACCATAGCCATTCGTCTTGATCTGCGCATTTAGAAGATCTGCAAGGATTTCCTGAGTATGTTGTCCCGTGTCAGGAGCAGGCCCCTGTATCTTTCCGGGTGTATCTGACATAAGAGATATCGGGCCAAGTTGGCGCATCATGCCGACTCTTGGATCATCAACGTCCTGTACGTGACCATTGTGCAAAATCTGCGGATGCGTCATGCCTTCTTCAGCCGTCCTGTATGGCTCTGCTGCTACGTCCCTGGTCTGGTTGATGAAGAGGTCCATCCACTCATCCAAGGTCTTTTCCTGAAACCGTTCCAACATCATCTTGCGCAAATCTTCCCTATCTTCAGGCAAAAGCACAGGCGCCTTCTCAAACCGGGCCTCCTCAAATATATGGCCCAAACCGATGTCATGAATCATAGCCACAAAGAGGCGCTGTACAGTGTTGGCCATCTGTATCCAGTGGCCGTCTTTGGTGCGGACAGGAATATAGGCCAGAGTGGGGTAGCCACGCAGCCAAGGATGCTCCGTGAATACATCTGGAAACCTCACCATCATTTGCCAGAACACCAAATCGATAAATTCGTAAAGGTTCATAGCCTGCATGAGGCTCGTCTCTACTTTTTGTCCCTGGCCTGTTTTATCACGTACATGGAGGGCGGCAATAATGCCACGCACAGCACCCATATTTGCAGCGTGAGTGGCCGTCTGAACAGCGGCGTAGGAGGGTCCTTCACGGTTAGACTGGCCTGAAAATACCATCATCCTCCCTACCTTGGCCGCCACTGCCCCCTCGTACGGCTTGTAGTTGGCATAAGGGCCTTTGGGGCCCCATCCCGTGAGGGAACAGTAGACCAGATCAGGACGATCTGCACTAAGCGTTTCGTAGTCAATACCCAGGCGCTGAGTGGTGCCGGGACGAAAACTCTCAATGACCACATCCGCCCGCTTAGAAAGCTCCTGTGCTTGTGCCCGTCCCTCTGACCCTTCCAAATCCAGGACGATACTCTTCTTGCCGCGATTCCACTGGATGGCGGCAGGTATACTGCGTGACCTATGTCCTCCAAGAGGTTCCACTTTTATGACATCTGCTCCGTAATCAGATAGCACCATGGTGGCAACAGAACCAAGCATCCCATCTGTGAAGTCCAAGACCTTCAGTCCTTCAAATATCTGCGTCATAACGTCCCTCCATCTGTTTTGTGATGTCCAATAATCAAGCCGAAAGGCTAAGGCGAAGAGTGGAAAGGCTGGGGTAGTCTGCACTATAATCAAGCGCACAGGCACAGGCCGCTGACTCGGCCCTCTCGTAGCCCATGACGCTCAAATCGTTGTTGTCATCGTTTCCCCTACATATGTATGAGGTAGACATACCGATTGTACCCTATCGTCAAGCCTTAGTCGAGTGTCATATATATCATCTTTCACTCATGTGGCGTTAATCGCCTAATATAGTGCCGCATATCACGATATATGCTTTCAACGCGCTGATACGGCTTCGCCCAGTGCCTCAGCGCGGGCAACGACCAGTCGAAAGATGTGTTATCGTACGCTAGGCAGGACTTTTCAGTATCCAGCAACACAGCACCATGGCACGAATCATAACGAAGAAATTAAAGATGCAAGGTGATCAATGAAGCTACTGATAATTTCCGGCGGAAGGCATCCATACGAGGAGTCCACACCTGTCCTAGAGCGATTCCTTAAGAGTGCAGGCCACGATGTGACTGTGCATTGGGATACCAGCATTCTGAGCACTGCAGAGAAAATGGTCATGTACGACGCTTTGGTGTTCAACACTCTGAGAACAAACGAGACTGCCATTAACAAGGGTGAGCAGGACGGCATGAGAGAATTCATCCGGAGCGGCAAAGGCTTTATCTGTATCCATATCTCAGGTTGCATACCGGACACCTGGCCTGAATACCGCGATATTACCGGAGGCGGATGGGTTATGGGTACAAGCTTTCACCCTCCCTACGGCCAGTTTATCGTCAACATCCAAAACTCGACCCACCCATGTGTGGCAGGTATCCCTGACTTTGCAACCAAGGATGAGCTATACATGGGCATCGAATACAGCAACGACAACGACGTGTTCATGAGCGCTGACTCCCCAGAGGGAACGCACCAATGGGGAGGAAATCCTCGCTACATGCCCGCAGGAACGTTCCCACTGGGCTGGACCAGAAGTTATGGCGATGGCAAAGTATTCGTCACGCTGCTGGGACATAACGCCATGAGCTTCGAGACAACGGAGTTTCAACAGATGGTGCTGAACGGAATCAATTGGGCCACGAGCTAGCCGAAGGATTTCTTACGGCACCGGACGTCTGTGGTATTACAGCCATAGACACAGACATTTACGGAGAGGTGATTGCCATGCAGGTCATAACGATTAGCAAAATTCCACCCCAGGAGATTGACAGTACCATGTTCACTGGTGGGCAAGTAACACGACAACCCCTGGTAACCAAGGATATGGGGCAGAATTTCGATATGAGCAATGTGAATTTCAGCCCTGGGTCGAGAAACAAGTTCCATTCCCATAGCTGTGACCAAGTCTTGCTTGTAACCGCCGGAACTGGCATTGTTGCAACAGAGGATTGCGAAAATATAGTGACTGCCGGAGACCTTATCCACATACCCGCCGGAGAGAAGCACTGGCACGGAGCGACGAAGGATTCAGAGTTCTCGCACATTTCTCTCACGCAGGTTGACAGCACCGGACAGCAGTTAGAGGACTGAACCGTCACCCAAATAATATAGCAACTCTTTAGAGCTTACTCACATTTTCTGACTAGCAGTCCAAGCCGTTTGAATGGGTGCACCGGAACACTGTATGAAGGAGCAACTCTCCGTCAAAGAAATAGCTGGAGCTGCCCTAGCTTGTCAGTGCGCCAATCATGCCTCGTAGTCATTAGATCTATACGTTGATTTCCAGGCCTATCGGACAGTGGTCTGAGCCCAATACCTCAGGCATAATCCAACCATTGGACACATGATTCCGAAGACTTTCATCTACAAAGAAATAGTCAAGGCGCCACCCAACATTACGGTCTCGCGCACGCGTCATTTGGTCCCACCATGTGTAGTTATCTGGGTCCTGATTAAACATCCTGAATGTATCAATATAGCCACTATCAAAAAACTGGTCCATCCACTCGCGCTCCATAGGTAGAAAGCCAGAGATGTTCCTATTCTCTTTGGGCCTCGCTATGTCAATTTCCTTATGCGCCGTATTCACATCCCCACATATAGCCAAGCGTTTGCCTTGCGTCCTGAGGTCGTCCATAGCAATCTGGAATGCAACATAAAAGCGCATCTTATAATCAAGGCGTTCTGGAGACCGCTTGCCGTTCGGGTAATAGATATTTACGAGAGTAAAATGCTCGTAGTCTGCTATGAGGATACGACCTTCGCCATCAAATTCCGGAACTCCGAAGCCATGTTGAACGGCAGTTGGTTCAACTTTGGTGTAAATGGCTACTCCGCTATATCCCTTGCGCTCAGCCGATGAGAAGTACGCCTTATATCCCGGTATCTCAAGTAACTCGCTGCTTAGCTGTTCCGGCCAAGCTTTTGTCTCCTGAAGGCACAGAATGTCCGGAGCTTCTTCATCGAACCAATCTAGGAATCCTTTTTTCAGAACTGCCCGAATACCGTTTACGTTCCAGGACAATACCCTGATTGTATCCATACATAGTCCTTATCAGCCCTTGCTAACTACACGTCACAAACATCTCGACGCAACCGGTGACTCTTAAGAAGCTGGAGAAGCTGGCATATCCAACTGAGGGCGAAACGGACGGCTAGCCTGGTCCTGTCCGGCCTTCTGCATGGTTATGCCGTAATCCCGTTCTACGTCCCCTAAATTCCACGCATGCCATTTGTAGTTCCAGTTCTCCGGCCGCAACTCCTGAGCCCGCTTTCAATAGGGACGATATCCTGAGGATGTCCCATCTAGCTTGTGAAAGAACCCAGTAGGCAATACACCATAGCATGAATGTCTTCCATGGTATCCGTCATATGCGAACGAATCGCAACGTCTCCTTGAACGTAGATGTTCTTCAACCAATTATCAACCCAGTCCCGCAACGCTTGAAGATAATGCTCGTTGATAGTAACTTCATTCGTGTCCGGAGAACCACTCCTGCCACATATGGGATAATTGGTACGTACAATGCGGCCACCGTTATTAATTGCTCTCGCACGAATTAGTGTGGAATGAGTGTGAGTGTATGAATGCTCTATCATCCTGTCAATACGATAAGTTTCTGACGAACGCCAGGAAAGTCGATTAGTGGAACTATTCTAATTGGCTCTTCCAAAGATTCTACTAGACCATAATTGGGAATGTATGTATAGTTGGTTCAATGTGCCTATACGTAGGTAGCTTGAGAGTGTCACAGACAGCCAGATTGAGGTTCCAATCATCATAACTGTTGCCACACTTCTACTGGTTCAACGACAAACCCGCCGTTACCGAAAGTGAGATATCTCAATGACCTACAAGTTCAACCACGTCCATCTGAAGGCAACTGACCCGGAAAAGAGTGCCAACTGGTACGTCACCGCCTTCAACTTTGAGATATTGAGCAGCACAGTGCGCCAATCCGGCAGCCGGTTCGTCCGATGCCGGACTTCGGATGGGATCATCGTGAACATCTCGGGCGCTGGTATCGACGAACAAATGGGGGATGGCTCTGCCTCCGTTCACTGGGGATTGGAACACTTCGGAATCGAAGTTGATGACATTGATACCCAGATCAAGCGTCTGGAAGACCTTGGAGCCAAGCTACTCGAGGGCCCAAACGACTCTCCAACAGGCTTACGGATAGCTTTTATTCAGGGGCCTGACGACGTCAGAATAGAGTTAATGCAACTCCACAAGCGAGAGTCCTAACCACGTGTCTCCTACATGCATTCCGATGTTGACTGCAAATCCTCGCGCTATAGTGGGCATCTGACGTGAATCAAGCCAGTGAATCAAATAGTAACGTTGTATAATAGGCCAAGCACATGAAGATACGGAATTCAAACCAATGAGCACTTCGCATATCTACTCCGGTAATCCACTGGACAGGGGCGAACGGGAACGCCGTGATGAACAATGGCTAACTGATATTGCTAGCGATCCTGCCAGCAGATTTCTTCCATTAAATGACCTGAACGTTCCGTTATCACAAGGTATCGAGGAAGGGTTAGGCTGGCTAACCCTAGATGAAGTGCACAGATTTGGCATCGACACCGACCCTCAATTTCTCGGCCTGCTGAACGGGGTCGCCCATTTCGCAGTCGATATATCAGGTCAGGGGCACGCTGTTCAGGAATTAAGCGATGGCGGCTACAGATACGTCGATGCAAGGACTGTCACCGAGCTTCTCAGCGGGACAGATTCTGGAATAGTCGCTCAGGCACGAGCCCAGGTAGACTGGCACAGACGAAACAGCTTCTGCTCTACCTGTGGGCATGAAACTTTTGCCACACGCGGCGGACAGACACGGAAGTGCTCAAAGTGTGAGGCTATGAACTATCCACGCACGGACCCAGTCATCATTACTGTGGTTGCCGACAATGAATGGTGTCTTCTCGGCCAGTCACGGGGCCGCGGAACCCGTACCAACAGATATTCGGCTCTGGCGGGGTTTGTTGATCAGGGAGAGTCAGTAGAGGAGGCCGTAGCCAGGGAGGTCATGGAGGAATCTGGAATTGCCATCAAGAATGTCCGTTACCACTCATCTCAACCTTGGCCCTTCCCTTCTTCGCTTATGATCGGCTGCCATGCGGAGGCGGCTACGACGGAGATCTCAATGGACGATGAAGAGATGCTGGACGTCCGCTGGTTCCCCCGTGAAGAGGTATTGATGGCACTCGAAGGAACAAGCGAGGTCCTTACCGTACCTGGGCCTATAGCCATCGCACATCACCTGATCAAGGCATGGGCAAACAACAATATGCGTTAAGCCCCCAGTTAGCACGACTTAGTTCATATTCTGCATCACATTCTTCCACCCACCGTGGTTCTCTAAAGAACCGCAATGAGCTGCCCGCCCAAAGCTGTTAGCACCACTACAAGCCACGGCGGCCATTTCCATACCGCCAGTATCGCAAAAGCCGCAAGTGCCAACCCAAAATCTTCTCGTGAGTGAATGGCGCCTGTCCACACAGGGTTGTACAGTGCCGCCAGCAGAAGGCCTACAACCGCCGCATTTATACCGCGAGTCGCCTTTCTGAATGCGCCATGCCTTCGCAATTGGTCCCAAAACGGAACAACTCCGACAACCAGAAGGAAAGAGGGGACGTATATGGCACCCAAGGCAAACAACCCACTCATCCAGGCGTTCGGGGTGCCCATGTTCAAGTGACCGTGAAGGATCGTTCCCAGGTACGCTGAGAAGGTGAACAGCGGCCCAGGCACAGCCTGGGCCGCACCGTAGCCGGCAATAAACTCCTCATTTGTTACCCACCCGGGAAGCACAACTTGGGACTGAAGCAGCGGCAAGACAACGTGACCGCCACCGAACACTAGGGAGCCGGCCCGAAAGAAACTGTCAAATACTTGCACGAATTCATTGGTGACGGTCTGTCTCAACAGCGGCAACCCTATCAGGAAAAATGCAAATAAGGAGAGGCAAATGACTGCCAGCGCACGTCCAACGTGGAACCGCTGGAGTGTTACGGAGTTGCCTTGGTCGTCCGAAAGCAACAGCCATCCAACGATTCCAGCGATTATTATTATGACGACCTGCACTATGGCTGTTGGCCAAGCCAGCATGGCAATGGCAGAGGCTATGGCGATGGTTGCCCGCGGCTTATCAGGGCACAGGTTCCTAGACATACCCAAAATGGCAACGGCAACGACTGCGAGTGCAGCGACTTTCAAGCCGCTCAGCCAGCCCGCGTCGGAAACGTCTCCGATAGCCGTGATTCCGTAGGCGAACAGGATGAGAGCGACAGCCGAGGGAATCGTGAATCCTATCCAGGCGGCCAGAGCACCTGGGAGTCCCGCGCGCCCGAGGCCAAGAGCAATGCCTACCTGACTGCTGGCTGGGCCTGGAAGGAACTGACACAGAGCAATCAGGTCGGCGTACGCCCGTTCATCCAGCCACTTGCGCCGCTCGACCACTTCGTCCCTAAAGTAACCCAGGTGAGCAACCGGACCGCCAAAAGAGGTTAAGCCCAGCCGTAGGAAGACTATCAGTACTTCAAAGACCGACCCTCGAGAGGATTCCAATCTCATATATCAACCTTTCAGCTGGCCTGCGAGTATCCTAGACCCTCAGCTAGAATGTGTCTGGGCATCATACATCTCTCTTGCAGCACCAACCAACAGAACCAAATCGCAGGCCCATCAACTCAATGCTTACTGAATCTTAGCTGGTCTACTCTACTATGATATAGTAGTGCAATCCTTCTCAAAACGGTGGTCCGTTGCGCTTAGACATTATTCCGGTCTTAAAGGCCCACCCAACAATCCTTCTCCTGTCAGTTTCCACAGCATTACTCACATCCGGTCAGGGCATGGTGGCGCCAATCCTCCCCCTATATGCCAATGCTCTTGGGGTCTCGACAGCTACGGTAGGGTTGGTGATCAGCGTATTTGGTTTTGCCAGGTTCTTGACCAATATGCCAACCGCTATTATCTCTGAGCGCTTCGGGCGCAGGGTGCCTCTGGTGGGAGGGCCGATTGTGGCTGCCATTGGAAATGCTCTGGCCGGAACCGCAGACTCTCTGGAATTCCTGCTGGCATACAGGTTTATCTCTGGAGTTGGCTCCGCAGCCTTCATCACGGGGGCCGTGATTTTCATTGGTGATATTAGTACGCCCGCAAACCGCGGACGCATGATGAGCATCTACCAGGGCAGCTTTGCCTTGGGGATATCACTGGGCCCCGCTATGGGAGGGATAATAGCTGAGCTGATGGGGCTACGCGCCCCTTTCTTTGTGGTTGGCATGTTGTCGCTATTCAGTGGAATATGGGCATACTTTAAAGTGCCTGAGTCCCGGACGCTTGCAAAGACCAATCAACCTGCGCCCAGTGTAGCCACTCAGGCCGGGCAGCCGAATGCTTCAACCGATGCAACAGTACCTGAATCCAAGTATTCTTTCTTCCGCTCCAAGGGATTCATTCTTATTGCGTTGGTATTCTTCATAACATTCTTCAGCCGCGGCGGCGCCCAGTTCACACTGCTACCACTCAAGGCCGCAAACGACCTCAATTTATCGCCAGGACAGATTGGTGCAATCTTCACGATTCCACCTGTTATCGGTTTCCTGTTTTTGCCATTTGCAGGCTCGATTTCTGACCGCTACGGACGTAAGAAGACAATCGTACCCGGTCTTCTGATTGTATCTGTCGCGCTTCTAATGCTCGGCACTAGCTCATTCCTAATTCTATTTGTAATGGGCATGGCCCTATACGGTCTGGGTAACGGGATTGAGGGACCTACACCTGTCGCTTACGTGGCTGATATCAGCCCGCGAGGCCGTCAGGGAATTGCGCAGGGGGCGGCACGTTCAATCGGAGATCTGGCAATTCTAATGGCGCCGCCGGCTATGGGCCTTGCTGCCGATATGTACGGCGCTACAACAGCGCTGGTGGCAAATGGAGTCGCCGTGGGAGTCCTTGGCACCATATTCCTCGTGTTTGCCAGGGAGTCAAACAGCCCTTCCCATAGAACGATGTGAGGCACTAGAAACGCAGAGTCTGGAAATTCCAGGAAATAAATACTCCGTATTATCTACGGACAGGCACCTGCTCACTGAGCAAGACATAACAGAACCGGGCTACATCCAACAGTTCACTTACATCCAAATGTTCCCTGGTAGTATGCATATCTCTGGCGGCAATGCCTACGACCACAGAAGGTACACCGTTAAAGTTGAAGATGTTGGCATCGGTGGCACCTCCAGATGCACCCAGTTCCGGTACCATGCCCAATGCAGCAATAGCACTGGTGACTCTGGTTACAATCTGGTCATCTTCTGCCAGGGAATACGTCTGGAACTGGGTTTCCAACTCTTCACGAATATTGGCATCCGGATACCTCCTACGCGCCGCTTCCACGGTGTCAATAAACTGCTGTCGTACCATCTCAAGCGTCTCAGTGTTCCTGCTCCTGAACTCTCCTGCAAGAGATGCCGACTCCGGAACGGCATTGCGCACAGTGCCGCCTTCAATACTACCCACGTTGATTGTCGTCTCCTCATCTATGCGACCCTGAGGAAGTTGGGCGATGATCTCCGCGGCTATCCTGATAGCCGACAGTCCCTTCTCCGGCTCCAAACCTGCATGTGCCGCCCGTCCCGTGACACGGATATCAAATCTGACATACGTAGGGCTGGCCACCGTAACCCTAGACACAGGGCCGTCCCCATCGAAAATGATCCCTTCCTTAGCAGCAATCAGAGAAAAATCCACATTCCGGGCCCCAACAAGGCCAATCTCCTCTCCACGAGTGACGACTATCTGAACAGGAAACCTCTTCACATGATCATCTCTAATAGCTTCAATCGCCTCCAGTATTGCGGCGATACCAGCCTTGCAGTCACCACCGAGTATGGTCGTACCGTCAGTGTGAATGAGACCGCCGGATACAATCGGCCTTATCCCCCGGCCAGGTTCCACAGTATCCATGTGAACTGAAAGCATAAGCGGGTTATCTCCCTCTTCAGAGGCAATCACATTCCCGTGATGATCCTGCCCAGCTACGAAGCCCAAAGCCTCCAGTCTCTGCACAAGGTCACGGGATATCGCCTCCTCTTCGCCAGAGGGGCTATCTATTTGAACTAGGTCGCAGAAAGTCTTCAACAAGCGTTCTTGGTCTATCATCTCACCCTCCAGAGGTTACATGGTTGATTAACATAGCGAGGAAGCCTCGTGGAGTATGACGTCATGTGATTACAGAGACTGACGCCCGGCGAACCCAGAATCGACTGTGTGCCAATACTCCAACTCAGGCTCTCCGGCCAGCCAGCAAAGATATATAATGTTGCCTTCTCTCAATGAGGGAAAATCAAAGAGGCCTCTCTGTATATCCTTTATCAAAATGCCTCTTTCTTCGACGGAATCAATCAAAAGGCGTACCTCGCGCGCCACTTCCCTCCGAGATTTCTCTGCCTTATTCATCTCTTCTTCCGCCTCGTCTCCACCATCAGACTGCAATTGAAGAGATTTACCATCAACCTCCCGCGCAAGACCATCCAACTTACCAATCAGAAGTTGTACAGTGTCAAAGGTAGATTGAAGCCACGGCACTAGCTCTACAGCTTCCTCAATCGTAAATGTTGTAGTCAATTTGATTGTCCTGTGGTCATTTTATTAGGGTTTTCTCAAGAACGTTGGCCGCGTGAGCTCATTCATGTGTCAGAACGTTACCTGGAGTCCCGACTTCACCCGAGTCATTGCCAGACACGTCAGCAGCACCAGCCCTGTAAACATAAGTCTTGTTTGGTTCCATCTCTTCCATGTATAGCACCTGCTCATGCCCTCGGTATCTGATTACAATGGCATACCAGTCCATGCCGGGTAGAATTAGCTCAGCGTATCCGTTCTCGTCAGTCCTTGATCGGCCATTTCCCACAAGAACCACCTCGGCTTCAGGCACAGGGACACCATCGTGGTCGAGCACTCGAAGACTGCTTGGCTGACCAGTCAAACCGGAGTCCGGAATCTTTTCCACCACATCCATCTCATAGAGTCCTGACTTCTTTGGCACCATCCACTCCGCGCCGTATTTCAGACTCAGGTAGTCCTCAGGTGGATTCGGCACAAGGAACTTCTCACCCAGGAATTCTATTTCTTTAGGTTGCTCAAACAACTCAATGGGAAGCCGAACACCCGGATAAGCATATATGGCGCCATCGATGATATGGGCAGCGTCCCAACCCACCCTCACGTAGTTCTTCATCATTGACCTAGTGCTGGCATGGGCCCCGTCGATCTCACGAATGAAGTACCCGCGTTCTCTGAATATTGCAGCGGCGACCTCCACAATCTCCTCTGTCAGGCCGTTCATACCAATCACCGACAGAAGGTCTATGTCATCGTCCCAGGGTATAAAGGCTTTGTCTCTGGTAGCACCAAGGCAGGTTCCAGAATAGAGAAAAAAGACCACTCCAAGCTGGTCAAGAACTTGCTTCACCTCTTTCAGGTTATTTTCCGCAGAGGTCAGGTCCATCGGCGGATTGTAGCTGAATGAATACTCCAAGCTTGCCTGGTCTGATCCATTGCCCAAATACATTCTTCCCTCCCCGTCTAATGACATCAATTACCAAATCGGCCCAGGACTTACTTAACTTATTCCATCACTTATGAGAATTTGGCACGTACCAACGATTCTCCAATCAGATGCACCCATGGTATTACACCACAGGTGGACGGAACATTGAATCTATAATACACCTCCGACCAACGAGGCGTCAGAGCTTGCTATTTACACGATACGTGTTACCAGACTTATTCGCATTGGCCTGCGAACGTGCGGATGAGGAGTTGGTCATTCCGATAATCGAAATGGATGGCTCCGACCAGTCCCGGACGGTCTATCGTCAGGAGTCTCCACCAAGTGGTGGTAAACCTGATTCTTAATGCCGTGGATGCCATGTCTGATGGTGGTAAGATGACCTTCCGCACAAGCGAAGCCGATGGATGCGTAGTCCTTAGAATCAGTGATACCAGCATTGGTATGACAGAAGAGGTGAGACTCAGATGCATGGATGGAACGGGCATGGGACTGGCATTGTCCAAGGCCATGAGAGTTGGATGGATATTGAGAACTCAAAGGTCGTGGTACAACTTCCAGGGTAGGCCTACCTGTTGTATTGGAGTCGACAACAGCCCAAGATTGCGAGAAGATCACGTGAGAGAACGTCCGCGTGCTCCGGATACTGGCTGTTAACGATGAACCTTCGGAACTTCAGTTGTTGAGTGACTTTCTGGAAGACGAGGCGCATCTTGTCGAGACCGCGGCAAACGGAGGCGAAGGTCTTTAGATATTCAGTCGCGGCAACTTCGATCTAGTCTTCCTGGATCTGGCAATGCCGGAGATGAGTGAAAACCAATTGGCAGTCAGCATCAAGGGAGAAAAACCTGGAACTCCCTCCATGTTGTCTGGATTCGGCAATATCATCAGGTCTTCCGGAGAACCAACTGAGGGCGTAGACATACTCAAGAGCAAACCTGATAAATTAAGCGAGATAGGTCAAGCCGTGACCGCTCTCGCCAACAAATACCGCTGACCATCAGAATAACGGATGTCTGATAATCCAGCCGGAAGATGCAGCCCTAGCGAATGGCATCAGAACCATAGTGAGCATATAATAGAGTTACGGAATGTATCAACTACGTCACAACATAAAGGCATGGCATTGTCCAGGGGTGTTTGAACTAAACAGATTTGCAGTGTACCCATCTTTTACGACTGCAAGCCATGAATCAATTTATGAGTCAAAATGACCAGGTCTTCGCTGCTGAACCTCTCACGGTCTACGAACGAGTCGGCGGTGATGAGTTCTTTGTGGAGCTTGTTGAGCGATTCTATGAGTTCGTAGAAACCGATCTAGTGCTGCGGCCTCTCTATCCCCAGAACTTGGAGCCTGGCAAAGTGCATCTTGCCGCGTTCCTAGCACAGTATTGGGGCGGGCCGCCACAGTATTCACTGGAACGTGGCCATCCACGGCTTCGACAGCGTCATATGCCGTTTCCAATCGGCCAGGCAGAGAGGGATGCTTGGGCCACCCACATGCTCTCGGCACTGTCCTCCATGAACGCTCCCTCCAATGAGGCCGCACTGATGAGTGAGTATTTTGAGCGTACTGCTACGCTGATGATGAATCATTAACAGGCAAATCATAGGAGGTTGGCGTGCAGATACTCACAATCCTATGCCCAGCGCATAACGTAAATGAAGACATAAGTCTGCCTGAGACATGTCCAGGTGTGGGCTATACCGGATCAATGGTGTACGATGGAGATATCCCGTGCGGTGCTACCCTACCAGACAAGCAAGCGATTTTACACGTAAGAATTCACCTACCAGTGGTACGCGTGGAAAAAGTGGAACTGGTAAAAGACCCTGAATGAAATTGTCTAACAAGAATATTATCTCAAATCATTGTTCCACTAACCAAAGAATTCCTTACCGTCAAAAGCCGGATATACGCGGACTGGGGGCCAGAAGAGTGGAACGCAGTCCTTAAACTGCACTTTCCATTGGAGCCAAATGAGACCACTCAAGGCACGCACCCCAGAGATGGCACATCCTGCGCGTTGAGAAAATAGATTGCTCGGCATTAAACTACGGCTACGATATGAGCAGCACCTCAACAGACCTCGTGTCGCTAATGCCCTCAGATGTGACTGTGATGGTAACTGAACCCTGTTTTAGGCCCGTGACCAACCCAGTGGTCGAGACGTTGACAATCGATGCATCTGAACTCGACCAGGTCTTTACGCGTCCTCCGAGTACATTGCCGTCAGCATCCTTAATCATCACAGCCAATTGCTGAGATTGCCCAACCAGTAGTACAACGTAGACTGTGGGGAACTTGACCGACGCGACCGGCGCCTTGTTCACTGTGATTAGAGCTGTCCCTGTCTTCCCTTCCGATGTGGCAGTGATGGTAGCAAAGCCTGGCCCTATGCCCATAACAAGCCCAGTAGCCGAGATGATGGTGGACGATGCGTTGGAACTGGACCAGGTGACTTTGGAGCCACTGAGCACGTTACCGCCGGCGTCCTTAAGTGTCGCTAACAGCTGTTGTGTCTGCCCTGTTACCAGTGAGGACGACTGTGGACTCACAGCAACGGACGCCACAGATGCATTAGCAACTGTAATGAGGACTGTTCCTGACTTTCCTGCGGACGTGGCGGTTATTGTAGCGGAACCTGAGGCTACGCCAGAGACCAGACCAGCAGATGAAACGCTAGCAACCGATGGGTTTGAACTGGACCAGGTAGCAATGAGGCCGGTGAGCACGCTGCCACTGGCGTCGCTCATAGTCGCCTTAAGCTGTCGAGACTGTCCAATTGTGACCGTAGCCGACTGCGTGGTCAACGCTACCGATGCCACTGTTGCATCAGTCACTGTAACCAGTGATGTGCCGGTCTTACCTTCAGAAGTGGCTGTGATAGTAGCAGAACCAGGGGCACTGCCTGTAACCAGTCCTGTGGCTGAGACCGTAACAGTTGATTGATTGGAACTGGACCAGGTAGGAGTGAGACCTGTGAGCACGGTGCCAGCCACATCGCTGATGCTTGCCACAAACTGTCGGGCTTGTCCAATCGCCACCGTGGCCGATTGTGGACTCACGGTAACCGACGCAACGGTAGCATCAGTCACTGTGATGAGAGCCGTCCCTGACTTCCCTTCGGAAGTCGCTGTGATGGTGGCTGAACCCGACGTGATCCCTGTAATAAGCCCCGTTGCTGAGACGGTGGCAGATGATGGGTTGGAACTGGACCAATTGACATTGAAGCCTGTGAGCACATTGCTGTTCGCATCATTGATGGTTGCCGATAGCTGCCGCGCTTGTCCCCTTGTCAGCATAGCGGATTGAGGACTCACGGTAACAGATGCCACTGTTATCTCAGCTATTTCAACGCGCAACATCCCAGTGACCCCTCCTGAGTTTGCGGTGATGGTAGCTTCCCCTGGAGATATGCCAGTTACAAGCCCTGTGGCCGAGACGGCAACAGACGATGGCTTGGAACTGGACCATGTAACCATGAGGTCTGTAATCACATTACCGGCCGCGTCTTTCAGTGTTGCCAGTATTTGTCTCGATTGTCCAATTGCCAACGTAGCCGACTTAGGAGTCACGGCAAGTGAAGCCGCTGGCGTGGCATTGTGATCCGACAATGGAATGGTACTGGGCGTTCCTGAAGTGGTAGCACTGGGAACAGGTGTGGCAGTTGCACTCTGAGTTGCCACGGTAGTGGCCGTTGGAGTTGGAGTCTGATCAGACCCGCTACACGCTACCAGCACCAGTGCAGTTATGGAGAAAAAGATCAGCAATGCCCACAATGTTCGCTTGGAGACAGGGATAGGTATGTGAGTAAACAAACGCAATTTAGACCACCATATCAAGATTTTGTATATTCTGTCTTATTTGCCTATAATGGAGACTATCCTATGATAATGTGCTGTGGCAATACAAATTTGTAGTACTTTTATAGATGGGAATAGTACTTGGGTACCATTCATCTTATTGGCAATTTACAGCTATAATAAGCAATACTGGCATCAGAATAAGACTAAGTCGTTGATACAGACATCAGCGGCGTTCTGGGGAAGTGATTATGTCTAAGGCCATAGTTTCCAAGCCGGTCAAGTTGACCCTCTTTGCGCTAGCCGCTGCCCTCACGCTTGCACTCTTCGGTAGCATTCAGTTGTCTCTCGCGCAGGACACCAACGATACAACGCATGAGGACTTCATTTCAGAGCACGCACCAACCGGTTCCCATGATGTTGCGCTCTCAACCCATTACGACACCGGCTCTCACCTGGACCTGTTCTCCGAGCATGACGACTCGGGTTCCCATGATGCAGCGATCTCAACGCATTACGATACCGGCTCTCATCTTGACCTGTTCTCCGAACATGACGACTCGGGTTCCCATGATGCGGCGATCTCAACCCATTACGATACCGGCTCTCATCTTGACCTGTTCTCCGAGCATGACGACTCGGGTTCCCATGATGCAGCGATCTCAACCCATTACGATACCGGCTCTCATCTTGACCTGTTCTCCGAGCATGATGCCTCGGGTTCCCATGATGCGGCGATCTCAACCCATTACGATACCGGCTCTCACCTAGACCTGTTCTCCGAGCATGATGCCTCGGGTTCCCATGATGCAGCGATCTCAACCCATTACGATACCGGCTCTCACCTGGATTTGTTCTCCGAGCATGATGCCTCCGGTTCCCATGATGCAGCGATCTCAACCCATTACGATACCGGCTCTCACCTGGACCTGTTCTCTGCACATGATGCCTCCGGCTCACATGATGCAGCGATCTCAACCCATTACGATACCGGCTCTCACCTGGACCTGTTCTCTGCACATGATGCCTCCGGCTCACATGATGCGGCTCTTTCCACTCACTACGATTCAGGATCGCATCTAGAGTTGTTCTCTGCGCATGATGCCTCCGGCTCGCATGATGCAGCTCTTTCCACTCACTACGATTCAGGATCGCATCTAGAGTTGTTCTCTGCGCATGATGCCTCCGGCTCGCATGATGCGGCTCTTTCCACCCACTACGATTCAGGATCGCATCTAGAGTTGTTCTCTGCGCATGATGCCTCCGGCTCGCATGATGCGGCTCTTTCCACTCACTACGATTCAGGATCGCATCTAGAACTGCTGTCAGCACATGATGCCTCCGGCTCGCATGATGCGGCTCTTTCCACCCACTACGATTCAAGATCGCATCTAGAACTGCTGTCAGCACATGATGCCTCCGGCTCGCATGATGAGCAGTTCTCAACTCACTACGACTCTGGCTCTCACATGGAACTGCTGTCTGAGCACGACGACACCGGATCACACAACGCCGAGCTTTCCACTCATTTTGAGGCAGGTTCTCATGATGAGATTTTGTCTGTCCACTTTGAAACTGGCTCCACTCACGACGCGAGCGGCTCACATGATGCGGCTCTCTCAACCCACTACGATTCCGAGTCTCATGATGAGTTTCTTTCGGCACACGGCGCGAGCGGCTCACATGATGCGGCTCTCTCAACCCACTTTGAGGGTGGTTCTCATCTAGAGTTGTTCTCTGCGCATGATGCCTCAGGCTCACATGATGCAGCTCTCTCCACCCACTACGATTCAGGATCGCATCTAGAACTGTTCTCAGAACACGATGCCTCTGGCTCACACGATGAGCAGTTCTCAACTCACTTCGACTCTGGCTCTCATCTCGAACTGCTCTCAGAACACGATGCCTCTGGCTCACACGATGAGCAGTTCTCAA
>Ga0114993_10000462_pt1 | contig 47613 bp, 48 predicted proteins | sample ArcticOcean_MG_C_FD_87042 | JGI IMG/M metagenome (GOLD analysis project Ga0114993, IMG submission 87042) | Marine microbial communities from western Arctic Ocean - ArcticOcean_MG_CB2_150 | ecosystem: Environmental > Aquatic > Marine > Oceanic | place: Arctic Ocean: Canada Basin | collected...
GGGTAGTATAGCTTAGGGGACAAAAGAAGGGATGTGCAGATTCGGACGAGGTTACTAGGTCATCAGAGTGAATAGCGAGGATGCTATTAAGGCTTCAGAAGGCTGAGGTAGGTTTGCCCGACGTGGGTCTGGCCCATATTTGTTTGAGCCGTCGTGACCTGGAAGGCATGGCACTGACCTGCCCCCGAAATACTGATCCAACTCAACTGCGAGTCTGTGGGATGATTGACGAGGAGGATGAAGGAGGATCGTCCCATGAAGGGAACACGCTATACGACCGAGCAGATCGCCTTTGCGTTGCGACAGGCGGATGGAGGCACTGCGGTTTAAGAGGTCTGCAGAAAGATGGGTATCAGCGAGCAGATCCTTCGACAAGCTCAGGACGGGCTTTTTTATCGTTGGAAGAAGAAGTATGTGGGAGTGGGAGTACCCGAGCTACGGCGACTGAATGTTCTGGGGCAGAGAATGGGGAACTCAAGCAACTGGTGGCTGATTTGAGTCTCGACAAGCAAGATGCTCCAGGACGTGCTACGAAAAAAGCTCTGAGGCCTGCTCAGAAGCGCCCCTATGCCGACCACCTCCAGGTTACCTATGAGGTGAGCGAGATCAACCGGTCGAGCTGCCGGTACATGGGCGGTAGAGATGAGCAGGCCGGACTACGAATGAGGCTTAGAGAGTTGGCAGGAACGAGGGTAAGCTACGGATACAGGAGACTGCATGTGCTGTTGGAGCGAGAAGGCTGGCAGGTGAACCACAAGCGCGTCTACAGGCTGTATCAGCAGGAAGGGTTGTCACTGAGGACGAAGAGGCCGAGAATGCGCCTCGTGTAAAAGGCATGTTGAGCGAAGCTCGGCCGGCAGTTCCAATGAGAGTTGGTCGATGGATTTTGTGGCCGACGAGCTTTTCGACGGACGTCGGATCAGGGCGTTAACGATAGTGGATAACTATACTTGTGAGAGTATTGCAATAGAGCAATATAGGTAAATTCGAGCTTAGGAGGTCAGAGAGTGGTGGAGGTCCCGGGTGGGGTATCATAGGAGGCGAACTTGCCTAAGACGATCCAGGTGACAATGGCCCGGAGTTCAGGTCGAAGCGGCTCGATCAGTGGGCTTACCTGAACGGTCTTGAGTTGGACTTCAGCAGGTCTGGCAAGCCGACGGACAATGCGTTCATCGAATTATTCAATGCAAGATTTCAAGAGGAATGTCTCAATAAGAACTGTTTTTTATCGTTATAGGATGCACGGGAGAAGGTCGAATCTTGGAGGGTCGAGTACAATACAGACCGACCAAATAACGCGCTGAATAACCTGGCTCCCGAGGAGTTCGACGAACTGGTCAGTACCACTGGAAAAGACCTACGAAACTAACATTGCCGCTGGTACAGAAAATGGGACAGAACCATTCCGTCCAAGCCTAACATTTGGCCTGGATCGGATTTCTGGGGGCAGGTCAGATGTATTCTCCGGAACCGTCGCGGTAAGCAGAATTGTTGGCATCGAGAGTGCGCCAGTATTATACACAGTAACCTTATGAATCGAGTCCATGCGCCCTCGTATAGATTGATTTGAGGCCTTCAGACTCATTGACCGTGAAGGGCGTTGGTACGTACCATCCGGTCACGCTAGGAGGAATTCGTAAGGTGGCGTACGAGTTTGTCGTTTTGCAGAAGGAAGATGGCGTCGGAATCATCACCCTGAACCGACCGAAGGTGCTCAACGCCCTCAATCGCGCCACATATAAAGAGATCGATGAGGCCATCACCGAACTCGAACAAGACGACTCCATTGCGGCGATTATACTTACCGGTGCGGGGGATCGGGCATTCTCGGCTGGCGCCGACATCCACGAAATGGCTCGGATCGCGGAGCAGTCCAGTTCTCAAGACCCAGACCCTCATCGCGCCGAACACACGTGGCACCTGGCGACGTGTACCAAGCCGACTATTGGCGCAATCAACGGTCTGGCCTACGGCGGCGGGGCTGTAATCGCCGCCAGTATGGATATCCGCGTGGGTTCGGAGAACACCAGCTTCAAGTTCCTGGCAGCAGCGTATGGGCGTGTGAACTCCACTTGGAATCTTCCGATGCAAGTTAGTTGGCCGAAGGCCAAGGAACTGCTCTTCACAGCCCGAGTTGTAGACGCCCACGAAGCGCTTCAAATTGGCCTGCTCAATCACCTGGTTGCGAAAGACATGTTGATGCTCAAGGCCCAGGAGATCGCGCACGAGATCGCCTCGAATGACAACAACATTGTGCAGGGGATTAAAAAGTTGATGATTAGAGACGTGGGGTTGCCTTGGCAGGAAATGTACGCCAACGAGCTACATGCTCAGTCCGATGATCTGAAGCCGCCACCCATCAACGAGGGCTTTCGAGAATTTCTTGGGCGCAAGGGAAAATAGTGCCCTGTACCCTTAGCCTCTTCAGGACTATCGGCCAGTGGCCTAGCGGAGACTTGGGCAGGGGTGTTCTTACGGAGCAGCCGCGGCATCGATCTCGGCAAGCCGCATTGGCACTCGATTCAATCCTTTAAGCGCAGGTGAGTTGGATCCGACGGCACCGCTAAACACGACCCGCAGCCCTTCTTCCGAATAGGTCTCTGGCATACTCGATCGAATCAGAAACGCCGGTATGCCCAACCCGTCCTGTGTCTCCGTCTGGCTAGCCACCTGAGCACGAAGAAAATCAATCAACTCGACCGGCGTCAGTTCCAAAGAAACGTCGTAGTCCGGGACGATGACGTAGATGGTCGTTCCTGCCACAGGCCGAAACGTTACCTCATAGTTGTTTGTTGAATCCCGATAAAATTCAAGCCCGCTGACTTTGCGGACGGTCCCTGTAACGTTCTCGACATCCGTGCCGGCAAGTGCAGGCGGGATTTGAGGGGTTGGGTCGATTGAGCCAGAGGCTGGCGTTTCTTCATTTGCACAGGCTGCAAGCGTCCAAACGAGCATGACCACCAAGAGTGGAGTGAGAACCCTCACATACCGCTTGAGCCATGGGGATCTTCGTCGCATAGTTGACCTCCGAGAATATTTACGGTTTTCCATTAAGAGCGTACTGTGGTTCGCCGATCCTGGACAACGGCTCCCGACAGTTTCATGTGGGACGTGTCCGTCTCGTTGACGGTCACTCTGTCGAACAACAGAAAGGATAGAAGGCCTTCATCCAGCACCACCGCCCACTGCCTTGTTCAACGCCGGCATAAGCTCGTTCGCAAAGAGGTCGATACAGTGGAGCCAGCGCTCTTTGTCGTCCCAGTCGTACGCCATCATTACAAGAGTGCCGAACTCGCCGGTCTCCTCGATCATCCCGAGTAGCCGTTTCAAGACATGGTCAACATCTCCAGCAATGATCTGCTCTTCCATCCAGTAATCGAAATTGCAGTCGGCGTCCGACATAGCCTGATCGCGCTTCATCATGCCGCGACCTCGCCCTCCCTTATCGAGCAAGTCACCGATGTAATGAAAGCCGCCGGCCAGCGAGTTGGTTCGGGCAGCCCTCTGGGCCTCTTCAGTGGTGTCCGCTAAGAAGATCGCACGGGTTATTTTGAAATCGGAACGATCTGGGATATGCCCAGCTTCGACTGCGGCGGTCTCATAAGTGTCCCAAATGTTGCCGACGACGTTCGACGCGATCACGCTGTGCGCGAAAGGCTGGAACCCCATTCGTCCCGCCATCTTTGCGGTACCGGAATTCCAGGATGTGATCGGCATGGAGATCGGCGGATGTGGTTTCTGGTACGGCTTATGCACGATGCCAAGTCCAATTTCGAGGTCGATCGTCTTGTCCATCTTGATGTCCCAGAATGTGCCTTCCAGGTCAATGGGGCCGTCCGACGACCATAGTTTCAAAATCATCTCCATGGACTCGGCAACCATAGCCGACGAATTCTTCGGCTCAATTCCAAGAATCTCCATGTCGGTGCTCACACTGCCCGGCCCGAAGCAGAGATCGAGCCGCCCCTTGCACAGATGATCAAGCATCGCCAGCCTACTTGCGACAAGAACAGGATGGTGCTGTTGGAGGCAAATCGGCGCAGGGCCCATGTGAATATTTGAGGTCTCGCGCATGGCAGCGGCGATAAACAATTCCGGCATTGGCATGTTCTCGTACGCCATCGTGTGATGCTCGCCAATCCAGAACTCTTCGATGCCCAACTCGTCAGCCCGAATGACAAGCTCCATGTCCTCATCGTAGCATTGGGCCAACGGCTTGGCAGGGTCGTGAAACGGCATGATAAAGATTCCGGACTTGATCGGCGGCATCGCTATTCCCTTATAGAAGTAGTTACTTGTGATCCGACGCCATTGTCCATCAGCATAATTGCCATTGCAACAACGAGGTCGGCCGATGTTCGGGATTGACCAGTATTGGCCGACGGTGATAAGAACATGATCAGTTAGCGGATTTCGTAATCCGTGACCTGGGAGACCGCTTTCAGTTTCGTGTCCAACGCAGTCGAATCCGCACAATAGAGATGGCCTCATTGCGAACACCCATCCAGTACCAGCCCAAGCCGTACGTTCTCCACTCCAACGTGATGATGTTCCACGACTGTCGGTATATCCACGAAGGCACGACGCGGTGGACTACTGCCGACGGAGGACGTATCGAGCGCTATCCCGACTCGCTGCCTGAGACCCCCATGTGGGCGGGTGACGAGATGCCGCTGGGCATCAAGCTACGGGCGTTGCCGTCCGAAACATCTGAGCCGTTTATCGAGGTCGACAAGCCGTGGGAGGACTTCCTGCGCCACCCTACGGTCGTTTACGAGGGCGGTATCTATCGCATCTGGTACAGCAACGTCAAGTACATGTGCTACGCCGAGTCCGATGACGGGATCATGTGGCGCAAGCCGGAACTCGGAATCCGTGAGTTTGACGGCAATACCACCAACAACATCGTCATAGGCACCGGTATCCCCCCAGAACCGGACTACTTCAATCTGGGTAATGTTTTTGTCGATCCAACCGCGCCGCCGGAAGAGAAGTACAAGGCGCTCTATACAAGAAGCATCAGCCGCAAAGTCGCTTCCGCGTTTACAGAAAGATACCCGGACGACGTTAGCCCGCAGTATCAGGAGGGTGCCGACCCCGACCTCAATCGGAAGATTATGGCCATCGGCGGCGCGGTCTCCGCGGACGGCGTCAACTGGAAGCCATACTCATTGCCGCTTGGCGTCCATCGGGCCGACACGCAAAATATCGCGTACTACGACAGGATGCTGAAAAAGTACGTCGCGTACTTTCGGACTCACGTATTCCGCAGACGTTCAATCGGGCGAGCCGAGAGCGAAAACTTCGCTCACTTTCCCCTCCCCGACACAATCATCTGGCCTGACCCCAGTATGGACCCGTCGGAGGTCTACTATGGTATCGGCAGAATGGAGTATCCGGGCGCACCGGACTACCATTTGCTGTTCACGCAACAGTGGCGCGTCACCGAGGACACCTGGACTCATCGCGTCGCGGCCAGTCCAGACGGTGTTTTGTGGGGATTCCTGCCCGGGGACAGCGACGTAATCAAGCGTGGCGAAGGCAGGGCCTGGAACGCTGGTGCAATCGAGGTCGGTGCGGGCATGGTTGACCTGCTCGGTAACCGTGTGGGGTTTCCTATCACCGAATACGACGTGCCGCATAAGCACCCCCGGCTCAGAGGCCTTGGTAAAATCGCTTGGGTCTCGTGGCCGAGAGATCGGATCATAGCTCTGCAAGCCGACCAGCACGGTCAGTTCACTACGAAGAAGGTCCGGCTAGAAGGCAACACGCTACGCATCAACGTCCGCACGAAGCACGTCGGTAGCATCGCCATCGAAGTTCTGGGCAACGACAACCAGCCAATTGAGGGTCGCTCGTTTGCCGACTGCGACCACATCAGCGGCGACTACATGGACAAGCTCCTTACCTGGCGCGGCAATCCCAGTTTGGGTCGAACACCAAATGAGCCGTTGGCTTTCCGAGTGAAGCTGTCGTTCGGTCAGCTATTTAGCATGAGATTCCAGTAACTGAAAACGTTTGGCTACCGGACAAATGGGCTCAGCTAGCTTCTCGACGCCAGACCTCATACGGGTTCTGACGGTTCGTCATCGGAAAGTGGACCCGCTTGCCCAGTCGATGTGACTCGTGGACGGCCATAATCATCTCCAGCGCGGCCCTTGCGTCTGTGCCGCTCGAACTAGTGAGGACGGCTCGATCTTCCTCGATGGCTTGGAGCAGTTCGGCAACGATCATCCTGTTACTCAGATAAGTTGAGGACACGGCTTGTTCTTCCTGTTGTCGCTCCCAATCATCGATAACAACTCGTTCCCACTTATCGTCGTCGTTCCCAGGAATCCACTGTCCATGCGGGTAGATGAACATATTACCCTTGGGTGAATTGCGGACCGAGATGATGCCATGTGCGCCGTATGCCTCGAATCCGAACCAACTACCACTGCGTTCTGACGACATCTCGCTTGGCAGGGACTCGAAATGGGCAGTTACTCCGTTGTCGAAGGCGTAGTATGCTGATAAACCGTTTCCCGCGATCAAACCAATTTCCTCGTCGCCGTCGCGGATGTCATCGATTGTCACATCTCGACCATTTTGCGTGACGTGTCCGCTGGCCCATGCCACATCGGAGCCTGCAATGTACCGCATGCTGTCCATCATGTGAGTCCCAAGCACCATGAGGTCCTGCGCGCCAGACCGACGGTCGCACTTCCCATGAGCACGAAGCACCTGGAGCTCTCCGATAGCACCCTTGTCAACCAGCTTTTTGGCGTGTTGTTCGTAGGGATTAGCTCGTCGATGAGCAACGGCAATCCGAGTGCCGGCCCGCTCGCAGGCGTCGATCATGGCGTCGGCCTCGGCCAGTGTCGGCGCTAATGGCTTCTCGCAAAAAATGCCTTTCACTCCTGCATCCGCCGCCGCAATTACCATCTCTGAGTGAGGGCCAACCCACCGAGGGCACACGGCAACGAGGTCGAGTTCCTCTTTGTCGAACATCTCACGGTAGTCTATATATTGTGATCTGCCACCGGTACGTTCGCCGGCAGCTTGAAGTCCTTCGGGGTCTTCATCTGCAATGGCAACGAATTCGACGTCAGGTAAACCGACGAAAGCCATGTCGAGACCGTGGCCCCAATCGCCTCGACCTGTTCTTCCGATAGCTCCAGCACGAAGTTTTTGCATGTACTACTCCGATCGAGAATCTCATTGGCCGACAAGTGGTACTCGATCAATCGGCCAGTTGTGAAAGAGAATTAGCTTGCAATAGTCAATATCTTATCTGACTGAAGTGAACTATCCGGCCGATGCAAGCCGTCTGGTCCCGCTGGCGGGCCAGCCGAGAACATGAGACCAAGCGATTACGATAGCTCCAGCGCTATCCCTCGAGGAGCGCCGTGCCCAGAGACCAGAACCTCCACCTCGGTGCCATCGAGATTGGCTCGGAGAATTTTGTTGGTTGCCGACGCTGTCCAGTAGACTTTACCGTGGTGCAGGTCCAACGCTAGGCACCGCGGTCCGCCCTGTTCGCTCAGCACATCCTCTACCTGGGTCCCATCAAGGTTTGCTCGCTGTATCTTGTCCGAATCAGAATCGGCCCAGTACATTTTGGAAGCGGAAAGGTCCAGCGCTATACCCACCTGGACAGAAAGCCCACCGACCAGGTCCTCCAAACACGAACCATCAAGATTCGCCCGCTGGTTCTTCTTTCCCACGAAAGGGTCGGCCCAGTACATCTTGCCGCCCGGCACGTCCAACGCGATGCCCGCTGTCGGAATCCCGGAAACCAACTCCTGGACTTGAGAGCCATCGAGGTCCGCTCGCTGAACCCTGTTCGCAGATGAGTCGGTCCAGTAGACTTTGCCTGCCTCCTGATCAATTGCCATGTGACGCGGCATAGGCTGGTCTACTACCAGGGTTTCAATGTCTGTGCCATCGAGGTTCGCCCGCTGTACCACGTGGTTTCCGTAATCAGTCCAATACATTTTGCCACCAGCCGGGTCCAGAACAATGCCGAGTGGACTCTCGAGCCCGAAGCTGACCAATTCCTCAACGTCCGTTCCATCGATCGAAGATCTCTGAATCTTTCCGTTTTCCGTATCCGTCCAATAGATCATTCCCGTCCCCTCCTTTTCGGCGGTAGAGTCCACTGTACTCGAAATCTCTGGTGCGTATGTGCGATTGCCGGCAAACAAATATCTGACCAAGCCCGGTCCCGAGTTCTCATGATCGGTCAACGTGTGTTGGACTGACAAGAGGAGTCTACATTCGACAGTCGATCGGGAAGTCCCGTTTTATAACCGGAACGTTCAGTCGGCGTGTAGTAGCAGGAGAGATCGGTTTTGAGGGGATGCAGATTCGAATCCAGAGTCTTTCGGTAGTTTCGGTGCTAGCCCGAGGACAGATAGGGTTCGTCCCTGCGTCCAGCTTATTTCTCTGATCGTTTCCGCAATGTTGGCAGTTCTCATGAGCCGTAGTACGCCCAACACAACGTTTCGCAAGATCGTCATCACCTCTGGAGCCGAACCTGTTCGTACCTGGCTCGAGTCCTTGTATCTTGAATCAGAAGTATTGGGTTGAGCGATATTATGAACCGACAGACGCGACAGACCGATAGTTCTTTAGTCTGCGGAGTTTACATCTGCGGTTCTCAGCCATACGTCAGCATCGAGAACACCATCAAGAACAACACCGCGTATGTCCACAGCTGGCTTAAGGCGTTCAAGAATGACAAGCGTATGTCCGTAATAGCGGCGTCTCAGGCCCAACTCGTCGCCGACGACATAACCAACGAATAAGACAATTCGCCCGGATCCGAGACTTCGTATCGGGGATACTTAGTAAAAGGAGAAGCACATGTCGCGACAACGACAGGAATACACGTTTGGACCGGTGACGCCAACGCTCGCGTGGTGAAGTTAGAACTGCCGTCAGGCCCGGCGTCGGGAAAGCGGCGACGCAAGACTGAGACCGTGAAGGGACGGATACGTGAGGCAAAGAACTTTGGCCGTCAGTTGGTCAATCAGCCTACCACGTATCCCTTCTACCTGAGAAAGTCACCGTCTTAGACTGGCTTCAGAGGTGGTCGAAACGGCATTATGCTGAGGGCAACATCATGAAGAGTGTGTTCGACCGGTACGACAACGTGCTGAAAAAGCATCTCATCCCAACCACAGGTTACATCACCCCTACCGAGCTTCGATCCAACCAGATCGCCGACCTCAAAGGTCGTTGGCTATCGGGAGAGTTGTCGACAGCATCAAGGCCGTTGAGTCCTGCCACGGTGAGGAAGCATCTTCACATACTCAGGGCCGCTCTATCGAACACGGTGAGGTCGAAGTTACTTGTCTACAATCCTGCCGATGCCGTACCCCTCCCATTCATCAAGCACGTGGTCGCACGACGGGCCTCGGATCAGGGAGGATATCATTGAGTTGCTATCTTCGGCGACAGGAAACCGATTAGACATGCCCGTCAGGTTCACGTTGTCAACCGGGCTTCGACAGGGTGAGCTATTGTCGTTACGGTGGAGCGATATCGACATGGGTCAGGGCTTGGCACATTGCCGAGGCACCAAGACGAAGCACAGTAAGCGAACCATTGAGGTCTCTTAGGGAATGGTTGGTCTACTGCGGCACCATCGGTCAATGCAACTCGAACAACGGCTTCGCAATACGAGGTATTAGGAGGAGCACGACCTTGTGTTCCCTTCCAAGATTGGCAAGGCGTGGCTCGGCAGGCTGTTCTATCGGGAGTATAAGACTGTCGTAAATAAGACAATTCCAGTGTGACGTGGCATACCCTACGGCGTACAGCGGCCAGTCATTGGATACTCCATGACGTTGACATCTTCACCGTCTCACGCTGTCTGGTCACGCATCAGCGACTAGGGAAGATCGGCCGTTTTCGTTGCTTCGGTCATATTCGGGTCACAAAAGGCCAATAACTAAGAAGCCGCCCCGAGATGAAATATCAAGGGGCGGCTTCTTTATGCGGCTGGTTAGTGGTAGCGCATACGGGATTCGAACCCGTGATCTCCGCCTTGAGAGGGCGGTGTCCTTGGCCACTAGACGAATGCGCCATGTAGGGTTTCGTCTGGCTGGGGATAGAGGATTCGAACCTCTGCTTACAGATCCAGAATCTGTCGTCCTACCACTAGACGAATCCCCAATCACCAAAAATGGTATCATAGGTGTTCGGGCCGTTCAACCCGATAGAGAAGGCGCGTCCGCGTAACTCGTTTACAAGGTGTTCACGCAGTCGATAGAATTTCTTACGGCGTTGAAACGTCGATATATAAAGAATGGTGATAGATGCTTAAGATCAGATTGAGACGGGTAGGGGCGAAGAAGCAGCCGAGCTATAGAGTTGTTGTAGCGGATTCCAGAGAGGCGCGGGATGGCAGCTTTATTGAGCGCTTGGGACACTACAACCCACGACAGGACCCTCCCGAGGTTGTTTTGGACGAAGAGAAGGCTCTCAAATGGCTGCGGGTTGGCGCACAACCGACGGAAGCAGTCGAGGGAATCCTTAGGCGTTATGGCACCCTCGACAAGATGAACGGCGTTGTTGAGGACGTTGCAGATGAGGTTGAGGTTGTCGAAGAGGTGAAGGAAGAGGCATGAAGGAACTCGTCGAGTATATTGCCAAGTCTATTGCATCCGAGCCCGATGAGGTCGTCGTGACGGAAGAGGATGACGACGGGCGAATTCTGATTCGCCTTGATGTCGCACCCGATGATAAGGGCAAGGTTATCGGCCGCGACGGCAGGGTCGCCCAGTCGATTCGCTCCCTGCTCCGGGTGGCCGCAGTCAAGCAAGATACGCGCGCGGTCCTTGAGATCGAATAGTAGCCCTTAGCCATATCGCTTCTTGACTCAATCTGCACAACCCCGGCCAACCCCTCCCGCTCCCATTCCTGACGACCACGTTGTCGTTGGCGTAATTGTCGGAATCTGGGGACTACGAGGCGATGTCAAAGTAGAGGCATACAGCGACTACGCTGGTCGATTCGCTCCAGGAAACGTCGTATATGTCGACGGCGAACGTACCATCATCCTTAGAGCCCGCCCTCACAAAGCGGGCTACGTCGTTGGACTCGAATCCGTAACGAATAGAACGGCGGCGCAGGCAATGCGCGGTCAAACACTCACGATTCAGTCGGCCGCTCTCCCTGTTCTTGACGAAGGGACTTTCTTCTACTTCGACATCATTAATATAGCCGTTCGCACCACGACAGGTGACGATCTGGGTAGAGTTGCGGAGATATTGACGACCGGTGCCAGTGATGTCTATGTTATTCGGGGAGTTGCCAGGGAAGTTCTGATCCCCGCTGTCGCAGAGTACGTACTCGACGTGGACACAGAGCAGCGCGTCATGACGGTGTCATTACCCGACGGCTATCTCGACGAGATGTAGCGAATCACGGTATCCTGTGACCATCGAAAAATCCTGGTGCTAGAATTGATCTAAGACACCAGATGAAGGAGGCCACTCTTGTCAGGTCACTCTAAATGGTCCACCATCAAGCATGCCAAGGGCATCAATGATGCCCGACGCGGTAAGCTGTTCACTAAGCTGACAAAAGAAGTCATCATCGCTGCGAAGCAAGGTGGCACAGACCCTGAAGGCAATTTCAAGCTGCGGATGGCCATACAGCGCGCCAAGGACCAGAACCTACCGAACGACAACATTGAGCGGGCCATCAAACGGGCATCGGGCGACGGACCTGAAGGCGAGCAGATGGTCGAGACAGCGTACGAGGGATACGGTCCTGGTGGTATCGCAATTCTGGTCGAAGTCGTGACGGACAACAAGAACCGCACGGTTTCCGACGTACGTTCGACGTTCACAAAAAGCGGCGGCAACCTGGCAAACGCCGGTGCAGTGGCCTGGCAGTTCGATCAGAAGGGCGTAGTCATCGCTGAAGCCGATGAAGAAGCTGCCGAGGAACTAGCTCTCGCCGCGATCGATGCTGGGGCCCTCGACTTTGAGACGGACGACGGGGTAGTCAGTATCTACTCGACACCGGAAACACTCGAAGGGGTCCGAACGGCGTTGGACGAGGTCGGCGCCGCGATCAGATCGTCCGAATTGTCGATGGTGCCGCAAAACACTGTTGCGCTTGACGCGAAAGAGTCGATGAGAACACTGAGACTCCTCGATCAGCTCGAAGAGCTTGAGGACGTTCAGCGCGTGTACTCGAACGCAGATTTCCCTGATGAGGCGCTCGAAGAGTATGGTGCTCAATCCTAGTCATTGAACCCTTCCTGTTTACGACAAAGGGCGCGAGTGGATCGCGTCCTTTTCGTTTATACTGGAACGGCTTTCGAAGGGCGTGATTATGCGAGTGCTCGGAGTCGATCCAGGTACATATCACCTCGGTGTTGGCGTCGTCGATTACGACGATGGCGACTTTCGGCACATGTACTCCGCCGTCGTAAGTCCGGCCAAGAGTGGTGCACTCCCTCACAGACTTGCATACCTCTACGAACACTTGTGCGACATAATAAGGCAATGGGTACCGGACGAGGTGGCAATCGAGCAGCCGTTCGCATCCCGCAACGTCAAGGCTGCGATGGCGATTGGACAGGCCCAGGCCATCGCGATGCTTGTCGCGGCGCAGAGCCAGGTACCGGTCACGACCTACCCACCGAGGAGGATTAAGCAGGCTGTGACCGACTACGGAGGAAGTTCGAAGGAGCAAGTGCAAGAGATGGTCGCGGCGCTTCTTGGCGGAGAAGAGGTATTTGAGTCGTCTGATGAAGCCGATGCCCTCGCAGTAGCGATCTGTCACATCAACTCCAACCGCAGCGCAGACATCGTTTTCCTGGACTGAATACATGATTACATCAATTTCCGGCACACTGTCGGTAATCGGACTCGATTGGATCGAAGTCACCGTCAGTGGAGTAGGCCTTCGGGTGAACGTCCCGCCCTCGCTGATCGATCAAGTCGGACAAAGCGGAGATCGTGTGAAACTGTTCACTTCGCTGCAGGTCAAAGAGGACAGCCTGACCTTATATGGCTTTCCGAATTCAGATGGACGTCAGACTTTCGAGGCGCTGCTCGGCGTCAACGGAGTTGGGCCCAGGTTGGCGTTGTCGATACTGTCCAGGTTGACTCCCGAAAATCTGGCTCTCGCCGTTGCGACCGAAGATGCGGCGGGATTCAAGGGTGTTCCTGGGGTTGGCACGAGAATCGCTCAACGTATCGTCATGGAATTAAAGGGAAAACTGGAGATAGAGATGACCGCGGCTCCAATGGTGCGACCGGACAACGAGTTGATAGAGGCACTTACAGCGCTAGGATACAGTATGGCCGAGGTGGTGGGCGCAGTCACAAGCCTTCCCAAGGACAAGTCGCTGTCGACCGAGGAAAAAGTGCGACAGGCCCTCGACCATCTGGCGGGTCAGTAGGCTGCCATGACCTGGTACGACAACTGGGCGGAAGTCTACGATTCAATCTATTCCTATGTCCGTGAGGACATCCCTTTTTACGTAAACGAAGCGATCGTTGCGGGCGGGCCTATCCTTGAACTGGGTTGTGGGACTGGTCGCGTGACCATACCCATTGCTCAATCGGGCATCGACATCGTGGGAATCGACAACTCTAAGGCGATGCTGGAGGTCGCACGGGGCAGGGTTTGGGAGGCGAATGCTGAGATCGGCACGGTCGAATTTCTAGAAGCAGACATGCGGAATTTCTCGCTGGGCAAAAAAATTCCGCTAATTATCATTCCCTTCCGCGGCTTCCTGGCGTTGATGACAGTCGAGGATCAGATCAAGTGTCTTGACACGATAAAAGATCACCTCGAACCCGACGGACGGCTTATCTTCAATGTGTTTGTGCCCGACCTGCACATGCTTGTCGAAGACGAGGACGCCGCTTTCCATCTGCGTGACGTCACCGACGCACGAACTGGTCGACAACTCGTTCTATGGCAGCAAACGAGAGTCGATAACTTCAACCAGGTATTGTCGGTGCGGATCATAGCCGACGAACTTGACGAGAATGGGACTGTCCCGGCCCGCTTTTATCGCGATTACCAGATACGCTACGCACACCGCCTCGAACTCCTCCATTTGCTCGAAAGGTGCGGTTACGAAGTCATCGACCTCTATGGCGATTTCGATTACTCGCCGTTCGACGAAGACAGCGAGGAAATGGTCTGGGTGGTCAAGGCCCGGAAATAGCTGACACCGACCTGCTGATCGCTCGACTCGTGTCTTTCTATTGACTTGTCAGAACCTTCTCGATGGCTGTGTCATGGTGCCCACGTGTGTTGCCATCCGTGACCAGCCTACCTCACGTCGTTTGCGTCTCGTTATATTAGTCAAGACTTGGCCAAAGTCGGACCGAACGAAACTCAAGTGGAAGTATGGGGGGTGAATTATGTGGAGACCTGTTTCCAGAAAGTCAATCTTGGCTTACGGGGTGTCGGCGCTGCTCGTGATCGCCATCGCGTGTGGCGGGACGGCGAACGGTGACGCAACCGTAAGTCCGGCACAAGCGCAACCGAGTCAAACATCAATCACAGCGGACCAGCCAGTACCAGACAGCACTCAGGTTGGGCTACCAGCACCTTCGGAGCAGGTGACGGCTCCGACAACGGAGACGCAACAGCAAGCGACTGAGCCAGTATCTGCTACCGCATCCGAACCTATTACGCCCAGCGACACGAAGGTAGTTCCGTCACAGCCGGAAACGTCAGAGGGCGTAAATCAGAGTGGTACACCTGCGACGATTCAAGTTCCTGCTATAGAACCAGCTCAGGCTGTCGCGCCAAACGGCAACAGCGCGCCAGCCTCGACGATGGAGGTGCCAGTATCACCCCCATCAGCTCAGGTCGACCCGGCTCCCGTGACACTGCCCGCACCGCCAGCGCAGGTAGCTCCCGTCGTCGAACTCGATGCCGCTGCCATCGTCGCGGCGCAAGAGAAGGTATTCACCGACCTGTATGTGGCGACCTTGCCATCCGTCGTGCACATCAGTGTGGACCGAGCAGTACAGGGTGGGTTCCAACCCGCAGGCGAGGGTTCGGGGTTCGTCTGGGACGAAAGTGGTGTGATCGTGACCAACAATCATGTGGTGGATGGCTCCGACAGAGTGTGGGTCAACTTCGAGGACGGAAACGTATTTCTTGCTCAAATCATCGGGACTGATCCTGACTCGGACCTGGCGGCGTTGCAGATTGATGCCCCGGCTGGGTATCTCACTCCAGTCTCGCTCGGCGACAATGATGACCTTAAGGTTGGGCAGTTCACGTTTGCCCTTGGGAACCCGTTCGGGGAGACCTTCACTATGACAAGTGGTATAGTCAGCGCCCTGGGTCGGACGATTACGGGGGCCGCCAACTCGCCGTACAAGATACCGAGCGCCATTCAGACCGACGCGCCGATTAATCCGGGTAACTCTGGAGGGCCGCTTTTCAATGTCCATGGTGAGGTGATCGGTATCAATTCGCAGATCATCAGCCAGAGTGGTGCATCGGCGGGAATTGGCTTCGCGATTCCGATCAACATAGCCAAGATCGTTATCCCAGAACTGATCGCGACGGGAAGTCATACCTACACCTACCTTGGTATTAGCGGAGGTAGTGTAACTTCGCTGGTCGCCGAGAATACGGGGTTGGATCGCAATACACGCGGTGTTATTATTTCCGGTCTGACCGCAGGTGGTCCTGCGGGCAAAGCCGGGTTGCGTGCACCTCAAGGTAGCACCCGAGGCGACATCATAACCTCAATCGACGGGGTCTCTGTCAGAACCATCGAGGACTTGATCGCATATCTGGCAGTAAACACAAAGCCGGGGCAAACGATAGTCGTCGAGGCCATTCGAGCAGACGGGGCGACCGAGGATGTCGACGTACTCCTTGAGCCGAGGCCCGGTTCCTAGTCCCGCAACGTTGAGATGGTCGCATAGTCGAGAAGCTGGCTTCGCGTAATCGGAGCCAGCTTTTTGATGCACGCCCTCAGATCGGATAAGATTGAATCTGCAGAGTACCGTGTCGCTGGCTTGTTGTGAGACGTGAAAGGAGTCCATTTGCCCGAATTCAAGATCGTTTCAGATTTCCAGCCTACGGGTGACCAGCCGGAAGCCATCGAGCAACTGGTGAAGGGGAGCGAGAACGGTTTACAGCACCAGTCGCTCATGGGCGTAACAGGCAGCGGCAAGACCTTCACGATGGCGTGTATTGTCGAGCGGCTTCAGCGACCGACGCTCGTGCTCGTCCACAACAAGACCCTCGCGGGCCAGCTTGCCACCGAGTTCAAGGAGTTCCTCCCGAACAACGCCGTTGAATACTTCGTTAGCTATTACGATTATTACCAGCCAGAGGCGTATGTTCCTCGAACAGACACATATATCGAGAAGGACGCTGACGTTAACGAGCACCTCGACAAATTGCGTCACGCGGCAACACGCGCGTTGCTGACCCGGCGGGACGTGTTGATCGTCGCGTCCGTATCGTGCATCTTCGGTCTGGGTTCGCCGGAGGAGTATCAGGGCTTCGTTGCATTTATCCGCAAGGGGGAGACCCGCAGTCGCGAGCGCCTGATGCGTCAACTCGTCGATATGCAGTACGAGCGCAACGACTTCGACCTCTCACGCGGTCATTTTCGTGCTCGCGGTGACACCCTTGAGATTCTGCCGGCCTATGAAAACGAAGTTGGTATTCGCATCGAGTTCTGGGGCGACGAGATCGAGCGCATCGTGCAGGTCGATCCGCTGACCGGCGAGATCCTGGCGGAGCGTGACGAAATAGAGATATACCCCGCAAAGCACTTTGTGACCTCTGAAGAAAAAATCAAGATGGCGATCACGGACATCGAGGCGGAGCTTGAAGAGCATCTTGCTCGCCTCAACAACGCTGGCAAGCTGCTAGAGGCTCAGCGGATCGAATCGAGGACGAAGTACGACATCGAAATGCTGCGGGAGACAGGATACTGCGGAGGTGTTGAGAACTACTCCCGGCACCTAGCGCGACGTGTGGCCGGCAGCACGCCATACACGCTTCTCGATTACTTTCCCGACGATTACTTGTTGTTCGTCGACGAGTCACACATGACATTGCCTCAAGTGCGAGCGATGTATGGCGGTGACCGGTCGCGCAAGGAAGTGCTTGTCGACTATGGCTTTCGCTTGCCATCAGCCTTGGACAACCGCCCGCTGAATTTTGGCGAGTTCGAGGAGCGAGTCAACCAGGTCATCTACGTTTCTGCTACACCAGGCCCGTACGAGTACGAGCACTCGCAACAGATGGTTGAGCAGGTCATCCGCCCGACGGGGCTGATTGATCCGATCGTCGAGGTCAAACCGACTACCGGGCAGATAGACGATCTGCTCCATCAAATTCGTCTGCGAACGGAGCGAGGTGACCGCTGCCTGGTGACGACTCTGACCAAAAGAATGGCCGAGGAATTGGCCGACTACCTCAAAGAGATGGGCGTCAGGACGCATTACCTCCACTCGGAGGTCGATACGCTGGAACGGAGTGAGATACTCCGCGACCTGCGGCTCGGCGTCTATGACGTGATCGTGGGAATCAACCTTCTGCGAGAGGGCCTCGACTTGCCCGAAGTCAGTCTGGTTGCGATTATCGATGCCGACAAAGAAGGTTTTCTGCGCTCGAAGACGGCGCTGATTCAGACAATTGGTCGCGCATCCCGCCACATCGACGGCCGCGTCATCATGTATGCCGATGTGGTCACCGACTCTATGAAGCTGGCGATCGATGAGACGGAGCGCCGCCGTGACATTCAAGAAGCGCACAACCGCGAGCACGGGATCACGCCGCAAGGTATTCAAAAGACCATCCACGACATTACCGAGCGCGTCAGAGCCATCGCTGAGACTAAAACGCCGTACGCAGCCCAGGGTGACATTCCCAAGGACGATCTCGCACGGCTCATCAAAGACCTCGAAAAGCAGATGAAGGAAGCGGCCCACAACCTCGAATTCGAGAAGGCGGCGCTCATCAGGGACCAGATCGTCGACCTGCGAAAAGTGATCGCCGAGGACATCGTCAAGGTCGAGAAAGCGACTTGAACAGCAAAACATGCAAACAAGCAATTTTATTTGACGACGAATCAGCACACCTCTACAATGAAATCAGTCGATCAGTCACACACTAAGGAGACCGAAATTGCCCGAAGCAACCGCGACGTTGACAAAAGAAGAGGTCATCGAGGCCCTTAAGGATGTATACGATCCAGAGATTCCCGTAAACGTCGTCGATCTGGGTCTCATCTATGACTGTGAAGTCGATGAGGGTGACGTAAACGTAAAGATGACTTTGACTTTCCCTGGCTGCGGCATGGGACCGTATATTGCGCAGCAAGCCGAGTGGCGCATTGCCGAGATTGAGGCGGTCGAAGACGTGAGCGTCGAGATGGTATTCGACCCGCCTTGGAGTGCTGACCTGATTACGGAGGAAGGCAAGTTGCAGCTTGGCCTCGACTGACGACTAACGATTGTCGACGACAACCGGACAGACGATGTGATGATGCGTAGAGACGCCTGGAGTGGCGTCTCTACGACTGTCACAGACAGGAGATTTTCCGCATGACTCACTCGCCGCACTCCAGTCCCGGCGGCATACCGCCCAACGCTGACCAGGCTGCCCAGGCCCGCGCTAGAATCGAGGGGATGAAGCGTCAGTTCGAACAGAAGAAGGCCGTTGCCGACAGCTTGTCAGGGATCAAGTACAAGATAGGGGTTTACAGCGGCAAGGGTGGCGTTGGGAAGACGACGGTGGCGGTTAATCTCGCCGTTGCGCTGGCGCAAGAGGGTGCGAAGGTCGGCATTCTGGATGTGGACATCGATTGTCCAAACGTCATCCGAGCTATGAAAATCTCAGAGCCTCCGACAGTGGGCGAGAGCAATCGTATGATTCCGCCAGAACGCTTCGGCGTCAGCGTCATGTCGATGGGCTTTTTCCAGAAGGACGAGAACGAAGCGACCATCTGGCGCGGCCCGATGATTCACAACGCTATCAACCAGCTTCTCCAAACGACAATGTGGGGCTCGCTTGACTACCTGATCATGGATTTACCGCCGGGTACGTCCGATGCGCCTTTGACGATCATGCAGGCGTTGACCATCGACGGCTTCGTCGTTGTAACTACACCGCAGGAATTGGCGAAAGTGGATGCGACTCGTTCCATCAACATGATCAAGACGATGCGGGTGGACATACTTGGCGTCGTCGAGAATTTTTCGGGCGACATATTTGGGTCGGGAGCTGGCGAAGAATTGGCGCAGGAGTTGGACTTGAACTTCCTCGGTAGGGTCGAGATGCGATCGGACTACCGCGATGTATCGAAGCCCACAGTCCTGACCAGCAAGTCCGTGCGTAACGAATACAAAGAAATCGTAAAGTCGATGGGGTCGGCGCTGGGCGAATTGGCGGTTGGAGCAGCGTAGCGAGCGTGCTATGGCTCTGGTCAAATATGGTGCATCTTTTGGGCCCAAGCAGCTTGGTATTAGAAATGTCGGCTCGGAGGTTTCCATGAAAGTTTTTTGGCGTGAGCGAAAGCGTGGAGAGCGGCTGATCCTCCAGGACGAGGATAACGGGCACGAGGAGGAGGTCGGCGGCGTCAGGGAGACCAAGAGCGGCTTCGATGCGTTCGCCAAGACGTTTAGTTACGAACCCGGCCGTGCCATGAAGGGCATCGCCACCATGGAAGAAGCTAAGGAGTTCGTTGAGTCGTTCCAGCCATGGGAGTTATTCCAGGGCGGCCACGGCCTTAGCGTCACGTGAGCTTCGTTCCCATCACAGAATACCCAAAGTGCAAAGCTGCTAACGCGGGTGGATGTACTTGGCGTCGTCAAGAAATTTTCGGGTGACATCTTGGGGTCGGGGGCTGGTGAAAAGTTGGTTGAGGAGTCGGTTCTGAACTGCTTAGGTCGCGTGGCGATGCGGCCCGACCAACGCGATGTATCGAAGCTAGCGGTCCTAACTAGCAAGGCCGTTCGAGATGAATGCAACAGCATCGTCGACCAAACGGAAAGGGGCCTAGAAGCGATCGCGGTTGGGGCAGATTAGCCCACCGCCTGGTAAATCTCGTCTAGCCACACGACCATTTCCGCGGTGGCGTCGTTGCTTGGCGTTCCCTCCGAGCCGACTGATGACCACCAGCCATCTGCCGTCTGCTGCGCGACGATATTGTCGCCGACTTTGATTGCCATGTCGCGGTACTTTGTCTCGCCGGTGAGCGTATAGAGCACCGACGCAGCCCAGCCGACCTTGCCCGCTCGAAGGAGCCAGAACAGGTTGTCGGTGGCAGTTTCGGCGAAGAGCATATATCTCTTCGCCAGGTCGAGCCACTGTGTTTCTCCAGTCGACTCATAGAGCCGCGCGAGGAATCCGCCTGCTATGCCGGGATGGAAGAAGAACTGGTCGCCCTCGGTGGCGTTCACGAGAACGTAACGTATAGGGTCGTCGGGGTCTACGTCGGTGACGAGCCCGCCGCCGGGCGTCGAGACCGTGTACATGACCTCCGGGTAGTTGGGCTGCTCGTCCATCATGCGCTGCATCCAGCGTCCCAGGCCTCTTGCTACATCAAGACGGCTAGTATACAGGGCAGCCTGTCCGCAGCCGCTGGCGACCCACAGGTCTTGTTTGGTCGTTGGTGTGCGCTCGGTGCGGCTCGAATAGAAGCCGCCGCTCTCTTCGTCGTAAAAGTCTATCAGGAAGTCCATGCCGCGCTGAGCGAGGTCGAACTGACCGAGACGCTGGGCTCCCATCACGACCCAAATGTTGAAGTATGCGTAATAGTAGTCGGACGTGAACTCAGTCCGTGGGCCGAAGTCACCGTCCTCCGTCATTCCGTTGTGGCGAATCCAATTGCATAGCCGGTTGGCGGCGTTGGTCTCGCCACACACCTGGAACGCCGCAGGCACCTTGTAGTAGTCGCCTACAGTGCCATCACCGAAGCTGCCATCCTTATGCAACTGCTGGAGCAGGTACTCGCCACCCTTGTTTCTTGCTTCTTTGTATTTGCTCATACTGAGTAGTGCCCTCTATTCGGGAGGATAGTCCATAATCATCCAAATGTTATCGATCATCGGCTGCATCACACCTGCTTCGACCTGCTTTGCCAGGTCAACGATCATTTGATTGAAGGGGGTTCGGACGCCAGCCTCCTTGCCCTTTCGGATAACGTAGCCGTTGAGATAGTCGATCTCCGTCCGACGGCCCTTGGCGAGGTCCTGCGCGAGCGACGGGCGTCCCGTGCCGATCTTGGGTGCCTCCTCGATCATGATGCGCTCGACCTCTTCCTTGACGGTTGTGTCAGTAAGCCCCTCGACATATTTCCGAGCGGGAATCGAGCCGATTTTGTCGATAACCACTCCATGCGCGGTCGCAACCTGAACTACTTCAGCAGCAATTCGCGTGGCAAGATCTCTTGTGACCGGATGCAAACGCATTCCGACGGAACTCTGGCCGGTAACCCCACAAATCGAGTTCGACATGCAATTGGTCGCGATCTTGGCCCAGCGTTCACCCAAGAGATTGGTTGTTACTCCAACTTCGCCGCAGTCCTCTAAGATCGTCTTCAACCCCTGGAGACGAGGCGAGTCTGAATTGGACGGGTCGCCCAGCGCGAACGAACGTCTTCCACGTTCGGCGCTCGTGCGCTCCACGTGGCCCGGGCCCACAGTTGTCGCGCCGATGGTTACGACACAACCCATTACTCGGTCCCAACCGACGATGGACGCGATGATGTCTTCGTTGATGCTGTTCTGGGCCGACACGACCACGCCGCCAGGAGCCAAGTGTGGCTCGATGAGGGTCGTAACCCAAGCGGTGTCGTAGGACTTGACCGAGACAAAGACAACGTCGTACTGGTTGGTTGTGGCAGACAACTCTCCGATGTGGAGCGCGCTGGGCTTGATCGTGAAATCACCCTCCATTGTTGTGACGGTAAGACCATCCGCCTTTATCTTGTCGATATGAGCGGGCCAGGCGTCGACGAGGGTCACATCGTGCCCTGCTCTGGTTAGATAGCCGCCGATTGTGCCGCCGATGGCGCCCGCGCCCATGAATGCAATCCTTTTGGTCATGTGTTTGATGATTCTCCCGAGAATATGTTGGCAGGGAACGTAGACGATATCGCGTGATGCGTCAAGAGTGGGGCAGAGATGTAGGCGGTCGGAATAGGCAGGGGCGTTATTGAACGCACGTGATTAAGGCGATCTGGTCCTTACTCAACAGCTTGCCCACGGAGGTGTCGTCCGTGCGCATAATGAGCGGTTCCCTTATGCAGTCGAGGCCTTCGAGTGGGTCAGAGTCGAAGAACGAACTGCGTTCGGACGTTCTCGATTGTGGAGGTGAAGCCTCGGGCGTCTCGATAGGTGGCAGGGACGTTTCGGGGCTCATGTCGGTCGCAGAATCATCTTCCTTCATTGAAGCTACGGCTATCGCCACAGCCAAAACAATGATGACTGTGATTCCACCAGCTACCGAGAAGAGCGCAACACGTGGCCTGGAGCGGTCAGTCACGTCTGTTTTGGTTTCATTGACCATGTCATCAGGTTAGGTGAACCACTGGCTTTGTGCGGTTCGAGTTCGGGGTCGTGAATGATTAATCAAGCCGCTCTTCATCCATGATCGAATCGGCGGAGTAAATGCGGTACTGGTTCTGCTTGCCAGGCGAGACGTGTACGACTTCCCAGGCGACTTCGCCGTCTGGGGCGGCCTCCATGATCTTGAACGGCCGTGGGTCGGGACGGAAGTTGGTGCCATATAGGAATAGCGTGTTGCCGTTCGGCAAGCGTTCGACGCTTGAACAACATACAGAGAAGATTAGTGGGTTGTGGAGGAACTGCCAAACCGCCGTGGCCGTCTTGTTATTGTGGTCGAGTTGCAGTTCGAGGGGGCGGGAGTACTGGCCGCCCTCTTCACGAGGACGGTCATTGCCGTTATCGAATAACAGGATGTTGCCGTTTGGCAGCGGAACGGCGGAATGCTGCTCGTAAAAACGGTCTATGGGGTTCGGAAACATAAAATCGCTCCCGGGACCGCCGAGACGCCACTGGATCGACTGGAAGTCGGGCGAGATAGACACAATCTGATCGAGGTGCCGCAGGCTCAAGATGACACTGCCGTCCTCCGCCATCATCACCGAGTTGGCATGGCTCCAGTCCTGCACCGAGCGGTCGCGGTCGCACCCGCCCCAGACGGGGAATCCAGGAAGCCGTCGGTCGGAGTCGGGTTCCGTGCGGTCGGCAGGGGAGATATGGTCGAAGATGTTCCACACGATCTCGTTTTCCCCGGTCGCTGGGTCCCATATACCAATGGTGTCGCCCTCCTGCGGGTGCAACGGGTCGCCGTACCCCTCCCATAACACGTCGCGTGCCAAGTACATTACGCGCCCGTCAGGGAGAATTTGCACTTCGTGATGAATGGGGCTGAACGGCGAGCATTCGCCGACGAGCCGGTTGACTTCTTTTCCGGTCGGGTCGATCTCGACGAGCCCCAAGCTGGTCGTGCCACCTTGGAAACCCGCGATGTACACGATATTGCCGTTGGGCTTCCGTACCATCGCGTGCGGCTGTTCGCCGTCCCCTTCGGACGCCTTGTAGTACCAGACGACCTGGCCGTTTCCGTCGAAAGCCACCAGGCCGAAGTAGCCCGCTTGGCGGTAGTCCATGAAAGTGATTGGACGGGTGGGTTGTCCGCTAAGCACCGTAAATCGAGCCTCAGCAAGCACGTCGGGGAGCGGGTCCGACTGAAAAGTACCTGTCGGTCCATCGGTCGTGCCGCCATTAAGATCGGTGCCAAATACCTGGTAGTGGTATGTCAAATTCGCCCTCAGACGAGTGGCGTACGCGGTGAAGCTGACGCCGTCGACTGACTGGGGCTTCGAACGGAACCGCCCGTGATCGTCGTTCCAGTACTCGACGTAGACGTGCCCCGGCGCATCCACAGTGCCGGTGATCCAAGCGATAAGAGAGTTCTCGGGCTGGAAGTGTACGTCGGCGGTAAGCACGGTTGGGGCGGGTGGAGCCAGCGGCGTCGGCGTACTAGCGGGAGTGGGAGAGAGTTCAGGTTCTGATTCGCCGCATGATGATGCGAACAGCACAGCGAGGAACAGGAGCAATGCCGCTTTAATACTCGTTGTAAGCCCCTTGTCTGTTATTCGGTGATACGTGTCTCGCCCATCACCGAGTCGATGGCATATGTCCTGAAGCTGCCCTGCATCCGGGGCCCGCTGATCGCAGCCTCAAATACCTCGGCACCGTCAGGCGTCACCTCTACTACAACGCGCGGGTCTGCCACGAAGTTAATAAGTGTATTGCCGTTTTGCAACCGGAAGGCACTGCTGCGGTTCACAGCAAACACGTCTGGGTCGTGTCGGTACTCCCAGACTTTTCGCGCAACGAGATCGTAGTCGTTCAGGGCCAGTTCAAGGGCACGGGAGTAAGCTCCTCCTTCCTCATCAGGACGGCCACGGCCATTGTCGAACATGAGGATGTTGCCATTCGGAAGTTGCTGCGCCGTGTGCTGCCGGTAGAATTGGTTGTTTGGGTCCTCGAAAGTGAATGTGCTGCTCGGGCCACCGAGACTCCATTCGACGCGCTGGAAGTCCGGCGATATGGAGATGATTTTGCTGAGGTTGACGATGGAGACGATGATATTCCCTCGCGGCCCTATCCGCACTGAATTCGCCCCGGTCCACCGAATAGGTGGGGTGTGCTCCTGAAGCGTTACTTCACCGGGGTAGCTCGCAGTATTATTGCCTGTGCCCCATCCAACTCGCACGTCGGTGCCGATGCCATCGAAGGCGTTCCAGACCTGTTCGGTCAGACCGGACTCCTGGTTCCAGGTGTAAAGAGCGAGGCCCTCGACCAGCGTTTCTGCGTCGCCGCCCTGATCCGTGTCGTCGACGACGCGATATGTCCACGCGGGATACAGTATTTCCCCGTCCGGCATCAACAGAAGATCGCGGTGGGGGAAGCCGTTGACTGGTCCCGCGGCCAAGTTGTCGACGATGCTGCCGGTTGGCGTAATCTCTCGGATGCAGCAGATATTGAACGGGTTGTTGAGCTGATATACCAGGTTGAAATCTGGTTTCTGGATAATGCCGGTGACGGCGTACGGCACGTCTTCGACGGGATTCGGACTCTCGTAGTACCAGACGATTTGCGCATCCTGATCGAGCATGAAGAACCAACTACCGTCGATATCCCGAATGTCGAGCAGTAGTAGTTCAGCGGTCGGAGCTCCCTGGGCGTCGATTAGGAGTGTCGAGAGAGCTTCGGGTAACTGGCCAGTTGTGAATGTGCCGGAACCGCTACGGGTTTCGTTGCCATCGCTGTCGGTGGCGACGACAGTGTATGAATAGCTAGTCGATTGCCTTAGACGCAATACTGGTACCAGGTGCTCGATCGCTGGCTCATCGCTAGTGTCGGTGCGGAACTTCCCTGCTTGGGCGTTCTCGTATTCGACGTAGACAAGTCCCTCTCGATCTAGAGTGACGGAAATGTCAGTAATCAGGGAGTTAGTGGCATGGATGTCCGCTGAGTAGCTGAGCACTTTCGGCAACGGCGGCTCATCGTCGCCGCAGGCCATGACAACTAATAAGGTCATTGCAAGGAAGATCATCAAGGCAATTCGACTGAGCGGCGTCAACTGGTGCATATTCATTTGTCCCAAACTGAATGTCAGTGGTCTTACATTGATTGTCGCAAGGTCGGAAGCAAAGCTCAAGCGACAAAAGTTCAACGCTTGATTGCAATCCGAATTAGTATGACGCTCGTAAACACTTAAGACGGAGTTCACTGAGGCAGGTGTTAGAAAGACTCACGTCGGTAGCCGAGGGATTGACACCCGATGGGCTGACAGTGCATAATCCCCGACTGGTTAGCAAATCGTTAGCATGGCTTAACGACGACTATGGATTTGGGGAGAAGCCAAGGGGAATCGGGTCGAACTGGACACGGAGTGCGGACAAGAAGTGCTAGTAGAGAACCATTCAGGGAGGAGGGGTGAATGATCACCAAGAATTTTAAGTTTATCGGCTTAGCCGCGATTGCCGTGTTGCTTTTCACGGTTTTCGCGTGTAGTAGTAGTGACGAGCCTGCTGATACGGCAGCGCCCGCACCAGCGCCGGCTCCTGCGGCAGCGCCGGCTCCTGCAGCAGCCCCGGCTCCTGCGGCAGCCCCGGACCCAGCCCCGGCTCCTGCGGGCATCGGCGATTTGGCCGGCCAGTTTAACGGCAGCTTTGTGTGGGACGGTCCTGCACCGACCACGTTCAGCGAGGCCCCGATGCTAGCCTCAATGGTAGCGGCAGGCTCGATTCCTGCAGTTGAGGATCGCCTTCCCGATGCGGGTCAGGCGATGGTGGTCAACGTTGTTGACCGAATCGGCGAGTATGGCGGGACCTGGCGACGAGCCTTTACCGGCCCGAACGACGGCCAGAACGCTGACAGCATCATGATGGACATGGTTCTCTACTATGACCTTGATGGCGCGAGCATCATTCCGAACGTCGCGAGGGACTGGGACCTCAGTTCCGACGGAATGGTCTACACGTTGCATCTTCGCAAGGGAATGAAGTGGTCTGACGGTACGCCATTCACTTCCGAAGACTTCACGTGGCAGTTTGATAACGTTATTTCCGACGGTGAAATCAACCCCGAACGCGGAGGCCAGATTGGTTGGTCCGGTATCGACGCTGCGTCGATCACTGCGGTTGACGATTTCACCGTTGAGATCACGTTGAAGGAGCGGGCAGACGGCTTCATCGATGCGCTAGCCGACTACACCACCGGTGGCTGGACCCTGCACGGGCGGGTTGGCGACGGTGTCTATGGTCCGGCACACTACCTGAAGACGATCCATCGTCGATTCGCGGAAGATGAGGCCGCCTACGACAAGATGGTCGCTGACGCTGGTTATGAGAACTGGATCACCTTCTTCAAGGACTCCGCTAGTCCTCTGAAGAGCACCGACTCGCCGGTAGTCTCCCCGTGGAAGATGACCAGCCCGATCACCTCGGAGCTCTATGAGTGGGAACGCAACCCGTACTATTGGGCAGTGGACCCCGCTGGCAACCAGCTCCCGTACATCGACCGGATCTCCATGACTCTGACGGGCGACCAAGAGGTGTTGAACCTCAAGGCCGCGGCTGGTGAGATCGACTTCCAGCACCGCCACATCTTGATGGACAAGGTTCCCGTGTTCAAGGAGAACGAAGAGAAGAGCCAGATCGACGTCCAGTTCTGGGGCTCTCACGGAGCCGTTGGCATCGCGATCAACATGTCCTACGGTGAGGGTCCTGTTGCCTATGAAGTGGACCCTGAAATCAAAAAGTGGATTAACACTTTCGATTTCCGCAAGGCCCTCTCCCTTGCCATCGACCGGGACAAGATCAACGAAGTGATGTTCCTGGGCCAAGGCGATCCTTCGCAGCCCATCTTCTCGAAGGGTCACCCCTTCTACCCTGGCGACGAGACCGCCCAGAAGTACGCACAACACGACCCTGCCGAGGCGAATAAGATTCTCGACAGCATTGGTTTGAGTGCCAAGGACAGCGATGGTTTCCGCCTCCGGTCCGACGGAGAGGGCACCCTCCAGTTCATTATGGACTACGCCGCTGAGTACTTCGTGGCCTACGATGTCCTTGGAGAACTGATGCAGGAAGACCTGGCTGAAGTAGGGATAAAGGTCAACCTCAAGCCCATGGACGTAAGCCTCTTTGAAACCCGCCGCAACAACAACGACGGTGTATTGATGGCTGGCGGTCTTATGTCAGCACGCTGGCCGAACCTGCTGGATCGCTGGCATGAGCATGGCAGCGCATATCGCACCTGGTACACGGGTGGTCGCGACACCTACTCTGAGAACGCAATTGCGGCAGAGCCGACGGATCTAAACATCTTGAGGCTGGGCGAGTTGGCCGACATCCAGAGCAACCTGGTCTATTCAGACCGCAAGGACATTTACATCGAAGGCCAGAAGATCTTCATCGACAACCTTTACGGCATTGGCGCAGTTGGTAACACTCCTGCATTCAACGGCGTAATCGTGAAGAAGAAGAACTTCAAGAACGTCCCTGCGCAGGCTCCCAACGAGTCCCCGCTGCAGAACCCTGGTATCGCGCGGACAGTCCAGTTCTTCTTCGAGGGCGGCAAGAACGACTCTGAGTAGAGTTTTCAAGAAGAATTGATAGAGGCGTAATTAGTAAAAGGGCACCCGATCTCTTGATCGGGTGCCCTTTTGTATAGAACCATGTACAATGTCGGACGCTGCTCCAGAAGCGCGCCCGAATCGCTCTAACAATCCACAGTGGCACACTGTCATTGAGAACTTAAATGATTGCTTTCATGACACGACGTATACTCCTGGGCCTCTTTACCCTGTGGGTGCTCTCCGTGGTCGCGTTTATTGTCATTACATTACCTCCGGGTGATTTTGTTGATGACTACGTGGCCAACCTTATTGGTGACGCTGGATTTGGGACCCCTGTAGCTGCGCTTCTCGAAGAGAATTTGCGAAAAGAGTATGGACTCGACAGACCACTGATCATCCAGTATTACAAATGGGCCTCCAAAGCGGCGTTTGGAGACTTTGGATTCTCTGTCGAGTTTCAGAGGCCGGTGTGGGAGATCGTCAGTGACAAGTTGCTGATGACCATAATAGTTGCAGGCGCAACGATATTGTTTACATGGACCCTGGCGATACCCATAGGCATCTATGCTGCGGTTCGCCACCGGAAGATTGAAGACTATGCATTAACATTCGTCGGTTTCATTGGTCTCGCCATACCCGACTTCCTACTCGCACTCGCCTTGATGTGGATAGGCTACTTCTATTTTGATTTTTCGATCGGCGGACTAAACACCCGTGAGTATGTGACCGCGGCCTGGTCGATGGGGAAGGTGGTCGACATGCTGTCACATTTGTGGATACCGGCGATCGTTCTCGGGACATCGGGGACAGCGGGTCTCATACGAATTATGAGGGCGAACCTGCTTGACGAACTCAGTAAGCCATACGTCGTGACGGCAAGGGCGAAGGGCCTAAAAGAGTGGCGAGTGGTCATCAAGTACCCTGTGAGAGTTGCGCTGAACCCCATCGTTAGTACGGCAGGGTATTTGTTGCCGTTTCTTATTTCGGGCAGCGTGATCGTGTCCGTCGTTTTGAGTCTACCTACTATAGGTCCTTTGCTGCTTCGAGCACTTCTTGCGGAAGACTTGTTCATGGCCTCTTCAATCGTAGTTATCTTAGGTGCAATGACGATTGTGGGCACCTTGCTCTCCGACATTCTTCTGATGTTCGTCGATCCCCGTATCCGTATGGTGAAAAACTAATGGTGGACAAAGAGCAAAAGCCGCCGGCAATTCAAGGAGAGGCCGCAGGAAACTTGATGGCGGACGGAGAGATGGATCTCCTTGAAGACGAACAGGTCTTCGTCGCTGGCCAATATCAACTCATGTGGTGGCGGTTCCGCAAGCATCGGATGGCCTTGGTCGGCGCTGCAGTTGTGATTCTGTTTTACACGTCGGCTGTATTCGCGGACTTTATCGCGATCTCCGACCCTGCAAAGTCGGATGTCGATGTCGCATATCTCTCTCCTCAGACGATTCACTGGTTCGACGGCGGGTTCAGCCCACATGTTAAGGAACTCATCGGTAGCCGGGACCCTGATACATTCAAGAAGGTGTACACCACCAAGCCCGATTCTCATATTCCCATTATGTTTCTGGTTCGTGGCTACGAGTACAAGCTTTTCGGCATAATCAAACTCGATCGACATTTGATAGGGATTGATGAGAGCCAAAATGAGGAACGACGAGCGCCCTTTTTCCTCGGTACCGACGTGCAGGGTCGTGACATGTGGTCGCGAATGGTCTTTGGAACGCGCGTCTCCTTAACGATTGGGCTGATTGGTGTGGCTCTTAGCTTGTTCTTAGGAGTTACGCTCGGCAGTATGTCGGGATACTATGGCGGGATCGTCGATGTTGTGATCCAGAGAATTATCGAGATCACAAGATCGGTTCCGACCATACCTCTGTGGATTGCGCTGGCAGCATCAGTCCCCCGGGACTGGAGCATGATACGAATATATTTCGCTATCACAATACTGATCGCACTTTTCGTCTGGACTGATCTCGGGCGGGTGGTTCGTGGTCGCTTCCTTGCTCTCAGAGAGGAAGACTTTGTCATGGCCGCGAAGATCGGCGGGGCAAGTGACGTGCGAGTCATCTTTCGGCATATGTTGCCCAATTTTGCGAGTCATCTGATTGCCTCAACGACTCTAGCCATCCCGTTCATGATCATCAGCGAGACAGCGCTAAGCTTCCTCGGACTTGGATTGCGCGCACCGGCCATAAGCTGGGGCGTTCTTCTGCAACAGGCGCAGAACGTTCAGACGGTGGCGATCTATCCGTGGCTGACGCTGCCTGCTGTACCAGTCACTGTCGCGGTGCTGGCCTTCAACTTCATGGGTGATGGCCTTCGCGACGCTGCCGACCCATACGGCAACTAGATCCGCTCTCGTACCAACCGCCCATTGCCACTGGCTGGTCGCTGGTCTACACTCAGATATGAGACCTGATGATGGAGGCACGTCAATTGGTAACGGGATTCAATCACTCGGGTGTGGTCGTTCAAGACCTGCAAAGGATGATCGATTTCTACTGCGATGTCCTCGGCCTCGAGGTGCTCAGAGAGGTAGACAGTATTGCGCCTGCCGAAGGCGACCATACTGGTATCCCCGATGCCAAGCGGAAGCTCGTGTTTGTTGGCAAACCCGGCGATCATCACCAGCTTGAGCTTGTTTGCTACTTGAGCCCCAAGCCCAACGACGGCCATTTGCACCATCATCAATACGGTTCATCCCACGTCTGCTTCAACGTCGCCGATTTGCAAGACATGTACGAGTCGCTACCCAGCCGAGGCCTTCGCTTTATTACTGAGCCGAAGTATCGCACGACGCCCGAAGGAGCCCGAATCGGTATTTGCTATGCCCTCGACCCCGAGGGCAACTACCTCGAATTCTTAGAACGGACGGAACCTGCGGAGTAATCCGACTATTCGAATCGGAGCCAGATAATGCCCAAACTCGCAGCCAATCTGTCAATGATGTTCAACGAAGTGGACTTTATGGCCCGCTTCGGGGCCGCCGCCAAAGCCGGTTTCAAGGGCGTCGAATACCTGTTTCCATATGACTATGATAAAAACGACCTGACAGATGAACTCGGCAAGCACGGCCTTGTTCAAGCCTTACACAATTTGCCAGCAGGCAATTGGGATTCGGACGAGCGTGGAATTGCGTGCCATCCGGACAGAGTTCAGGAGTTTCAAGACGGTGTCGGTCAGGCGATCGAATATGCGACCGCTCTAGGCTGTAAGCAGGTAAACTGCCTGGCCGGAGTTGCCCCAGACAACGTCTCTGGCGATGCCCTTCGGGAAACGTTCGTCTCCAACCTCAAGTTCGCAGCCGATGAACTTGGGAAGGCGGAGGTAACGTTGTTGGTTGAGGCGATCAACACGCGCGATATCCCTGGATTCTACTTGCAGACTACAGCGCAAGCGCTTGGAATTCTCACAGATGTTGGATCGGACAACCTCAAGCTCCAATACGACATCTATCATATGCAGATCATGGAAGGCGACCTGACGCCGACCATTCAAGCGAACCTCAACGTGATTCAACATATGCAGCTTGCCGACAACCCAGGCAGGCATGAGCCGGGAACGGGTGAAATCAACTATCCCTTCCTGTTCGATGCTATCGAGAAGATGGGCTATCAAGGCTGGATCGGCTGCGAGTACAAGCCACTGACGGCGACGACCGATGGACTAGGATGGGCCAAGGAGTACCTGTGATAGGTAGTGGAGAGGCGACATGGCGATAGATACGAGCGCTCTAGAAGAAGTCGATATCGTTGAGCGTCGGAACCGAGTTCTCGACGAGATTCAGAACCGCATTCTCTGGCTCTCAATCTATATGGTCGATTATGCGAACCACGTTAGACCCAATCCGAGTGGCTTGAAGGTTGGAGGGCACCAGGCCTCTAGCGCGTCGGTAGTCAGTATCATGACCTACCTGTTCATGGAGTACATGAACGCCGGCGACAAGCTCTCCGTCAAGCCTCATGCTTCGCCCGTTTACCACGCTGCCCAGTATCTACTTGGAAACCTCGACCCACAATACCTCAAGATGCTTCGTGCATATCATGGCCTCCAAGCCTATCCCAGCCGCACCAAAGATCCAGACAACGTCGACTTTTCCACGGGCTCCGTCGGCCTGGGTGCCGTCGCACCGAACTTTGCGTGGCTGACTGAAGAATACGTTCGAAGCCATATGAAGCCGAAAGCTGAGCCCCGGCGAAAGTATATTAGCCTGGTTGGCGACGCCGAGCTTGATGAGGGGGCGGTATGGGAGGCGATCGCAGATCCGTCGATGGAGGACGCCTCCAACATCCTGTGGGTTATTGACTTGAACCGGCAAAGCCTGGACCGGATAATCCCCGGCATCCGTGTCCGGTGCTGGCGCGATATGTTTGCCGCCAACGGCTGGAGCATCGTTGACGCGAAGTACGGCCGAAAACTTCAGGCGGCGTTCGAGGAGCCCAACGGTGAACTGTTCCGTGCTGCAATCGACGAGATGTCGAACGTGGTCTATCAGCGGCTGCTAAGAGTGGATGCGCCGACTCTTCGTGAATGGCTTCCGCAAACGAGCCGATTTCCGAAGGACCTGGAGCGGCTGATCAACCGCTGGGATGATAAGGAACTGGCTGAGTTGTTCCACGATCTTGGTGGGCATGACATCGGAATGCTGCGACAGGCCTTCGATGACCTGAATCTCGAAAACGGCCCCCACGTTATGTTCGCTTACACCTTGAAGGGGTGGCGGCTGCCCATCGTGGGGGACCCGCAAAACCACTCGGCTAATCTGAACCACTCGCAGATGGAGGAGTTTCGTCAGAGTATGGGTTTCGGTTCCGACGACACCGATTTTCGCTTTGCGGCAAATACCGACGAAGCTGAACTGATCGAGGAAGCACGAGCGCGCTTGAACGTCGGTGTCGACGAGCCGAAGACATCACCGCAGTTCTCGATTCCGACCGGGTTCGGTCGGGGATATCGTGGGACGACATCCACACAGCAGATATTCGGTCAGGTTTTGACGGAGATATCGAGGAACGTACCCGAATTGTCCGATCGGGTGGTCACGACAAGCCCCGATGTTGCTAGCTCCACTAACTTGGGCGGTTGGATCAACAAAGTGGGGGTTTGGCACAAGGGCACGGTCGAGACTCTGCCGAAAGAACAGCAACTGAGATCTCTGCAGTGGGTAGAGTCGGAGCAGGGTCAACACATCGAGTTAGGTATCTCGGAGAACAACCTGTTTATGGCCCTCGGTCAGCTTGGCCTGTCGTACGAAATGAATGGCGAGATGCTGTTCCCAATAGGAACGTTGTACGACCCCTTCGTCCGCCGAGGTCTTGATGCGTTCTATTACAGCACGTATGCCGGCGCGAGCTTTATGGTTGTAGGAACTCCGTCCGGTGTCAGTTTAGGTCCCGAGGGCGGGGCCCATCAGTCGCTTATTACCCAGTCGATTGGTACAGAGCTACCCGATCTGTCATTTTATGAGCCGTGCTTTGGTCAAGAACTCGAATGGATAGTGATGGATTCACTTGAAAAAATCCGTAACCGCGAAGGATCGACCTATCTGCGATTGACTAGCAAACCAACGGATCAGGGGACTCTAAAGCTCCCGACAAACCCCGACGATCTGGAACGGCTGCGGTTACAAGTTCTGGCAGGGGCTTATCGACTGCTTGATCGTCGCGAAGAACCCGAGTACGGTCAGAGCTACAATATCGTTCATATCATGGCGTCAGGAGCGATGGTGCCCGAGGCGGTTCAGGCTAGCGAACAACTGCTAGAAGAAGGTGTATTCGCGAACGTCATCAACGTGACAGGGCCAGGCCCGCTATATCAGCGATTTCAGGAGTTGGTGCGGCGAAACATCTCGGAGGGTAAAGGCCCGGATCCGTTCTTGGCGGATATCTTCGATGTAGGGGAGCGGAGCGCACCGATTGTCACCGTCGTCGATGGGCATCCCCATACGCTCGCGTGGCTTGGAGCCGCGATGAAGACAGCGACATTCCCACTCGGCGTCACTGAATACGGTCAATCCGGCGACTACCTCGACTTATACAAGGAATACCATATCGACGTAGACAGTATCGTGGCTGCCTGCTTTGCAGCGGTCGAATAGCGCTATGGAAGTTAAAGCAGACCTACGTTAGAATAAGGTTGCCTTCATACCCGATCACATTCTCGGACGTTATTGAATGAACACGGCGAAAAGCTCTCAAGAAAGGCGGGTCTAAACGTACAATGCGTAGATTTCGGCTCACTGCGATCATATGGTTCATCGTTCCAGTAGTCGCCCTGTTGGCGATCGGATGTAGCGGCGACGGCGATTCCAACTCGTCGGACAGTTCAGCCCCTCCCGCAGCTGCAGTTCAATCGGCCCCATCTGGGGCTACCGCGACCCCGACGCCCGGCACGCGTACGCAGTGGGATGTAGCGCCGCCGATGCGCATCGATCCAAGTAAGAAGTATACTGCCGTTTTCACGATGGATAAGGGCGCGACGTTTGAAGTTGAGCTGTTCGTCGACAAGGCCCCGAAGACTGTTAATAACTTCGTCTTCCTCGCACGTGAGGGATACTACGATGGCGTGACGTTCCATCGCGTCATTCCCGGCTTCATGGCCCAGGGCGGCGATCCAAGCGGCACGGGATCCGGAGGGCCAGGTTATAAGTTTGATAGCGAGTTCCATCCTGACGCGCGGCACTTTGGGCCGGGGATGTTGGCAATGGCAAACGCCGGGATGGTCAACGGCAGAGGTACGAACGGTAGCCAGTTCTACTTCACGTACTCAGAGCAGCACCGTCTCGATGGGCTAGATCTTGATGGGTCGGCGAAACCTTGCCATCAAGCCGGAGTTTCATGCCACACAGTGTTCGGACAGATTATCGGCGGCATGGACGCGGTAGATGGTCTGCGGGAACGGGATCCCCAAACGGCGACGTTCAAAGGCGACGTAGTTAGCACGATCGAGATCGTCGAAGAGTAGCAAATAACTATCACCGAGACGCAAGAGGGGCAGGTCTTCGACCTGCCCCTCTGTAGTATCCGGCTATCTCGTTACGTCTAGTCTGCGCCAGCCGGACCTGGTGCTGGTCTGGGTGAGGTGAGGAAGGTGTACAGCTTGCCGCCAGTACCAATCCACGCCTTGTCCTTGATTGAAGCGCTGTCGATAAGCGGCTGGTTATTCACCCGAACCGTCGGATGTTCGCCAAAGCTCTTAACGTCGACCCGGTCTTTCATGAACTGGAATACCAGTCCCTCAAGACCAGGAACGTTCAGTTCGTTGCCGCGTACCAGGCCCTTGTAGAAGAAGCCAAGTATCGGGTGGCGTTCGAGCTTCGAGAAGTCGACGACCTTGTCATCGCCGTCTGTGTAGATGTATCCGTAGGGTGAAGGCCGTGTGGCAAGGAACAGCGCTATGGCTACAAGTGCCAGCACGATCATGCCCGGAATGACCACGAATATCCATGGGAACTGAGGCCCCGGCGTCGGTAGGACAGGTGCGCCAAGCGCAACGGGTGCCGCCACGAGGGCAGGTACAACGGCTGCAACAGCCGCCTCGGCGATGGGCGCCAGCGGTACTGGTGGTGGGGTTGTCGACACAACTATCGAACTCGATGTTTCTGTGTACATGCGCCCTGCGTACTCAAGGCCAAGTCTGAACTGAAGCGTATGCGCGCCGCGCTCCTGGGGTGTAAAGAAAAGATCGTATTGCCACGCGGGGCCGTTCCCAAACAGACGTTGCGGCACGAGTTCGAGGATACTTTTTACGCCTGTCGGTGAAGCCAGCAGGGGTGTGATAGTGGCGGGATCGACGGCGTATGGTCCTCCATCGACGTGGACGGACAATGTGCCGACTTGCGTCTTCTCGCCCAGCTCGATGCCAACGGCAGCTATCGTGTCGATGTCAAAAGTGGGAAATACCTGGGCCTCGAACCCACCATCCGACGTGATCTTGTGATTGAATTCCGCCCACGAAAGTTCAAGCATCACGTGGTATGAGCCAGTTAGGTCGAGGGACGGTAAAGTCAAAGAGAAGTAACCGTCACCTGCTCGGGCGTCACCTTGAGAGCCATCGTCGAACATCTCGTGGACCTGGGCCGAGGAGTTTGGACCCGTAATCGTTGCGAACATCCTTGCGCCGCTCAGTATCGCCGTCTGCTGCCCATCGCTGACGTAACCCATGATGCTGTTAGCCTTGCCGACTGGCAGGGGAGAGATCGTACGGAGGACCAGGTCGTAAACATTGGTCGTATGTCCCCAGACGGAAATGTTGCCGTCGATGCCCTTGGCCTCGATCGTCCAAATGCCCGGGGCCGGGTCGACCAGCTTCCAGATAACCAAGTTATCCGTTTCGATTACATACGACGCCGACCGATCACCAGCGGAGACCTCGAGTCCCGACGGATTGTTCAGTCGGAGTGAACCGAATCGGCTCTCCTTGAAGAAGAACAGCGTTGTCTCCTTCGTGCCCGGCACGATGCTGACATCTGAGTTGAGCAATTCGGCGGTCGTCAACGTCCGATCGCTGACAGCGTCAAGGGAGCCTTTCGCTCCGCGACTGAAGATGTCGTCAGCCACGGCCTTCAGGTCGGATGACGACATGAGACTGAATACCGTGCCACCTGTAGGTTCCGACACGCTACTCAAAAATAGCTCGGAGAACGGGTCGTCTGCTTGCAACCTCAGACCATGAATTGTCCATCCCTGTTCAGCGATTCTACTTAAGAGTGGCGACACGGTGCTGGCTGTCGAGCGATATTGGGCATCTCCCGTGCCTCCGGTCGCGACATATATCATCGAACCGATCGGTGCGCCGTTGCTGGCCAATACCGATCTGGCTTCGTCCAGTGCCTCGGTCATTGAACCTAGAACAGCCGGGCGAGGGCCTCTAAGGCGTGCTTCGATCTCGACTTGTCTGGAACTGAAATCGGGGTCTGAAGCCTTAAACGGCCCTATGGACTCGCTCGGTCGATCAGTGTCCAGAAATATGACACTGTTATCGTCCTGAAGCGTAGCCAACAGGCTGATAAACGACATCGTCAAAGGAATAGCCCGCTGTGCCTCTCGGACAGCCGACCCGTCCATGACAATCACAGTCATCTCTGATTGCGACAAGGACTGTGCCGAGACCGAAGAAGTCCAGCTTAAAGACCATCCCACCACTACGACGAGAACCGCCGCAACAATCGAAACGAACCGTACACGTTGCATCATGCACCTCCACTGATACAAGGATAAGAAAAGTACAAAACATTGTTCAAGCTGTTGTTGGTCGATGATATTGGTGATTCCTGGCGAGACTCGACCGGTCAGGGGAGTATCTCGTCGATGATCAAGGCTGGAAACTTGTGTTGTGGTACGATCCTCTAGCCGCGAGAAATTGGGAGGCACAGCGAGTATGGAGAGGCTGTCCGTATCCATTGTCGCACTACTGGTAGCTCTTTTCGTCGTCGTTGGCTGTAGCACCAAAAGCGATGAGGACACGAAGGATACCCAGAAAGTTAGCGGTCTGATAACCGACGTTAAGGCAAGCTCACTCTTGGAACTGGAGTCGATAGAAGTCCTCGATGATGAGGGGGTCCAATGGCGTTTTCAAGCGAGCCGTGGGGGGCTGACCAGCGACATTCATGGATTCACGCCATCGCATTTGCGCGAGCATATGGTGCAGGGAGCGCGAATCGTCGTGACATATGTTAAGGACGGTGGTGTACTGATAATCGTGAACATTGGAGAATAGAGGCAGCAATGAACGAAGGTGATAATCGAGAGGAGTTCCTGGCGAACATTCGTCTTGCTTTGGGCAAGGACGGGCCACTTGTTGATCTCGACATCCCTGAAGAAACCAGTTTGTCCGACGACCGACATGTCCTCGCCAAACGGGTCCAGGCGATCGGTCTTGATAGGGGGTCGCGGGTGGAGCAACTCGTCGAGGAATTGCTGACCTCTGCGAGCGAAGCGGGATGGGTTGTCAGTTTGTTAGGCCTCACCGACGCCGCTGACTATATTCAGCAAGTTGCCCAAAAGGCGAGGGCGACCAGTGTTCTGCGTTCGGACCACAAAGTGCTCGAGGAGATCGGGTTGGATTCGGTATTTAACGATAGCTCCCTCGGAATTAAGAAGATCGCTTACGAGGAGTCAGGCAAGGACAAAGATCAACAACGGATCGAGTTTCGAGAGGATATGATCGTTGCCGATATTGGAGTTACGGGCGTCGACTACGCGATCGCCGAAACCGGGAGCGTTGCGATTACAGCAGGGAAGGGCGTGAGCCGGCTGATCTCGCTGCTTCCGCCGGTCCACGTGGCGGTCGTGCGGCCGTCACAAATATTGCCGAGCCTCGACGAGCTGTTCACGATTCGCCGCAACGAGTTTCTCGAAACCGGTTCGTTGAACTACGCGAACATCATTTCAGGGCCCAGCCGCTCGGCGGACATTGAGCAGACCTTAATAAAGGGAATGCATGGGCCGAGGGAAGTGCACATGATCGTGCTGTCCTAGGAGCCGCTTCCGAGCACCTTCGCACCGACCTTCATGAATCGCATCGCTTCGGCAGTCGCGTTTGCGATCAACTCGCTGGCACGGCTGGACGCTTCTTCGAGAGTCATGGGGGAGGAGACTATGGCGGATACAGCATCGATACCCTCGGGGTGAACGTTTTCGAAGCCCTTCCCTAATGAACCGGAAATAGCAACGACCGGGATACCCATTTTCCGAGCCCGCCAAGCGACCCCTATCGGTGCCTTGTGGTACACCGTCTGAAAGTCCAGTTGGCCTTCCCCTGTAATGACCAAATCTGCACCTTCTAACTTATCGTCGAGCCCAACTTGGTCCAGGACGATGTTCACACCAGTTCTCAGTGTGCCGTTCAGGAATGCCATCATTCCGCCGCCCAAGCCGCCGGCGGCTCCTGCACCGGCTACATCATCGATATTTTGTCCGAGGTCACGCTTGACTACATCAGCGAAGTTCTGCAAAGCTGCATCTAGTTGCTGCACGATTTCGGGAGTCGCTCCCTTTTGCGGGCCGTAGACAGCAGACGCACCTTCCGGCCCGGTCAGCGGGTTCGATACGTCGCAAGCGATGGAGAACCGCGAGTTCTGCGCCAGGTTGTCGAGTCCGGACATATCAATACGATGAAGGCTAGCAAGAGCCGCGCCACCTGGAGGCAGGTCTTTCCCATTTTTGTCTAGCAACCGAATACCCAGCGCCTGCGCCATACCGCCACCACCATCGTTGGTTGCACTGCCGCCGATGCCGATAATGAAGTTGCGGAACCCCGCGTTGACGGCTTCACGGATAGTCTCGCCAAGGCCGTAAGTCGTCGTTGTTAGAGGGTCTCGCTCATTCTCCTTTAGAAGTGCCAGACCAGACGTTCGGGCCATCTCGATAATAGCGGTCTCACCGTCGCCCAGCGCTCCCCACTCTGCTGTGACCGGCTTTCCTATGGGGCCGGTGGTTTCTGCGCTGCGGATTTCACCCGACGTAGCCTCGACTAAAGTTTCGAGGGTCCCGTCACCCCCATCGGCTACTGGCACCAAAAGCGTCTCCACGTCTGGAAAAACTCTTTTTACGCCCTCGTCCATTGATTTCGCGACTTCGAGCGCGGAGAGGCTTCCTTTGAAGGTCTGTGGAGCGATCACGATTTTCATATCTTCTGTTCCTTCGGCGAGTTGGCGAGCGAATTTCCGCGATTATATACTAGGAAGCCAGCGATTCATCTCTATGGAAACCGTTGACTGAGGGGCGACCACTCGATATACTAATATGTGATTAAGCCTTCTGGTGGTTTTAGCGAAGCGGACCCACCCGTTCCCATCCCGAACACGGAAGTGAAACGCTTCAGCGCTGACGATACTGCATCGGCGACGATGTGGGAAAATAGGTCACTGCCGGGGGGCTTTTTCTTTTGGTTCTTGTTGCAACGTGGTGACCTCACTAGCGGAGGAGCGTGATAGGTCTGCGAGCAGCCATTGGCGGCGGCAAGAGGATATGCGTTAAATCGCCCCGAAAGCCCATCCATCAAGCGCTTTGCATGCATTTTGCCCTGTGCTACAATGAATTCAACGTGTCGGAGAAAGGAATCCTGGACTGGTTAAGCCCCAGGTGAAGCTACTTCAGACCCCCGCGTGACGCCCGTAGTTTCACCTTCCCCCCTAGTTAACTTGCCCGGGATGACACTCTGCACGGTTTCGAATCCAAAGTCTGAAGATTGACGGGAAACGGTAACGTAAAGTGACCTCGCAAATAGAGGACGAAAACAGCATTCAGGACATGGGAATGGGAGAGCTCCTCGACTCGGTCGAGGACATGAAGCCACTTCGTCGTGGAGATATCGTTGAAGGTATCATCATGCGGGCCGACCAGGGCGGTGAGGGTATTCTTCTCAACGTTGGAGGCAAGGCCGAAGGCCATGTACCTTCAAACGAGATGAGATCCCTGTCGAGCGAAGCCGTAGAGAATTTTAAGGTGGGCGACGAGATTCTCGCGATGGTCGTTAGGGGCGAGACGGACGAGGGCTCGGCAATACTTTCTATAGATCGCGCGGTCGGCGAGACCGGTTGGAAAACGCTCCAAGACGCACTTGATGCCGGTACACGGATGTCCGGCAAAATCATCGGATTTAATCGTGGTGGAGCCATCGTCGAGACAGAGGGCGTCCAGGGCTTTGTACCTATGTCGCAATTAGCGACGGTTTCTCGCGAGCGGTCACAGAGCGCAGCGCAGAACGAGGCGGGCGAAGAGGGCGGCGAAGAGAAACCACCGGCGGAGTCGCCGGATGTCGGACGAGTAATTGACTTAAAGGTTCTCGAAGTGAATCGAGGGCGGAATCGGGCTATCCTGTCAGAGCGCCAGGCAATGCAGGAGGTTCGCGAACAACACAAGGCGAAGTTGATCGACGAATTGACTGAGGGCGAGGTCAGACATGGCCGGGTAACTGGCATTAGCAATTTTGGAGCTTTCGTCGATCTAGGCGGCGCAGACGGCCTGATTCACATTTCGGAGTTGTCATGGAGTAACGTCAGTTCGCCTGAAGACATCGTGAAAGTAGGGCAAGAAGTTGATGTTTATGTGCTTCGAGTCGATTCGGAGCAGAAGAAAATCGCCCTGAGTCTGAAGCGGCTTCAGCCGGAGCCGTGGGAGACTATAGACGAGCGCTATCATGTCGGGGACATCGTGGACGCGACGGTGACCAAATTGACCGAGTTCGGAGCGTTTGCCCGTGTGGAGGATGCAGTCGAAGGACTGATTCATATATCGGAGTTGACGACCCGGATGATCAACCATCCGAGAGAGGTCGTTCGAGAAGGCGACGCAGTCAAATTGATGATATTGAGGATAGAGCCGGAGCGGCGGAGATTGGGTCTCAGCCTCAAGCAGACAGAGGAACAAGAGGGATACGCAGAAGAATAGAGGTGCCGTCCCGGATAAATCTTAAACCGGGTTACGGTTGGGAGAGCTCATATGACAAGTCGGTTCGAAAAATTTTCCGAGCGAGCGCGCAAAGTCCTTTCCCTGGCGCAAGAAGAAGCGCAGCGCTTCAATCACAACTATATTTCCACTGAGCATATTTTACTGGGTCTTGTCCGTGAATCTGAGGGTGTTGCGGCGAAAGTACTGTCGAATCTTGGCGTCGAGTTGACGAAGGTACGCTCATCTGTTGAGTTCATTATCGGGCGCGGCGAAAGACCGGCAACTGGCGAGATTGGACTAACGCCCCGGGCCAAGAAGGTCATCGAACTCGCAGTAGACGAGGCACGGCGCCTCAACCACCACTACATTGGCACCGAACATCTCCTTATTGGACTCATGCGGGAGGGCGACGGCGTGGCCGCTAGTGTCCTTGAAACCCTCGGTATTACGTTAGACAAAGTTCGGGCGGAGACGACCCGAATCTTGAGTCAAACGGTTCAGCAATCTCAGAGTGGTAGCGGCGGACGGTCGACATCGCGTACCCCAACACTCGACCAGCTAGGTATCGACCTGACCGCCGCTGCGCGAGCGGGCAAACTTGACCCGACGGTGGGACGCGAGAAGGAGATTCAGCGTGTCACTCAGATTCTGAGCCGGCGCACTAAGAACAATCCCGTTCTCGTCGGCGAGCCCGGGGTGGGCAAGACAGCGATAGTCGAAGCTCTTGCGCAGTTGATCGCGAGTAACGACATTCCCTCGACATTGCAGGGTAAGCGGTTAGTAACCCTTGATATGGGTGCTCTTGTTGCAGGTACAAAGTACCGTGGTGAGTTTGAGGAGCGCCTGAAAAAGGTCATCGAAGAGATCAAGGCGTCTGAGAACTGCGTGCTGTTTATCGACGAGATTCACACAATGGTCGGCGCGGGTGCCGCCGAGGGCGCGGTTGATGCGGCCAACATCCTGAAGCCATCGCTGGCTCGCGGCGAACTGCAGTGCGTCGGTGCCACGACCCTTGACGACTACCGAAAATATGTTGAACGCGATCCAGCGCTCGAAAGGCGGTTTCAGCCGGTAACGGTTGAGGAGCCTGCAGTTGACGAAACCATTGAGATTCTTCGCGGCGTTAAAGGACGTTACGAGGAGCATCACCAACTCGACATCAGCGATGATGCCATAGTGTCTGCGTCAAACTTGGCCGCGCGATTCATACCGGACCGCTTCATGCCGGACAAGGCGATCGACTTGATCGACGAAGCGGCCTCGCGCGTGCGCATCAACTTTAGTACGGCTCCTTTGTCGGTTAACCAAGTCTCGAAGATGTTGGAAAACGTGCGGAAAGAGAAGGATGAGGCGATCTCCGCCCGTCAGTACGAGTATGCCGCCGAATTGCGAGACCGCGAGGCGAAATTGGCGGACAAACTGTCGACCCTCGAACAGGAGTGGAAGGACGAGCGTGGCGATGAGATTCCCGTCGTGACATCGGACGATATCGAGGATGTCGTTAGCATGTGGACGGGTATCCCCGTGACACGGCTGTCGGCGACGGAGACCGAGAGGCTCGTTCGGATGGAGGAAGAGCTTCACAAATCCATCGTCGGCCAAGACGAGGCAATTGGCCTGGTGTCGAAAGCAGTTCGTCGAACGCGCGCGGGGCTCAAGAATCCGAAGCGACCCTCGGGTGTCTTCATATTTGCGGGGCCGACCGGTGTCGGCAAGACCTTCTTACCGAAACGACTCGCGGAGTTCCTGTTCGGCAGCGAAGACTCCGTCATCCGTGTCGATATGTCTGAGTTCATGGAGAGGCACTCGGTTGCACGTTTAGTTGGCGCTCCGCCAGGTTACGTCGGCTACGACGAGGGTGGTCAGCTTACTGAGGCTGTACGCCGCAAGTCCTACTGTCTCATCCTTCTGGACGAGATCGAGAAGGCGCACCCTGAAGTGTTTAATATTCTGCTCCAGATCTTCGACGACGGCCATTTGACAGATGCCAAGGGCCGCAAGGTCGACTTCCGGAACGCGATCATCGTCATGACGAGCAATATCGGCTCAGATCTGATACGGCAAGATAGGACGCTTGGCTTCAAGGCCAAGGGCGAAGGAAATGACGAGTTCAAGGCTCGCTACGAGCGTATGAAGACCAACGTCACCGACGAGATCAAGCGATTCTTCCGTCCAGAGTTCTTAAACCGAATCGACGGCACGGTCGTTTTCCATGCTTTGAGCAGGGAGCAGGTGCAGGATATCGTCGGTTTTGAACTCAAGGCAGTGGCTCAGGGTCTCCTGGAAAGGGGCATCAGCCTTGAGGTCTCCGAAGAAGCGAAAGAGTGGGTTGGTGATAAAGGCTATGATCCCTTCATGGGTGCACGCCCCCTCCGCCGCGTGATCCAGGATCACATCGAGGATAAGCTCTCGGACGCGATTCTTGACGGACAATTCAGCCCTGGAGATACGGCGATCGTCAGCATTGAAGGCGACGATATTACCGTTACCACACAGAAAGCACCGGTTGAAGAGGCTGCGCCGGCCTAGCCTTACGAAATAGAATAGATTAGGTCGAAACAAATGGCTGGGGGCGGAAAATGGCCTCCAGCCATTTTATTTATGTGACGAATGACACAATCCAAGATTAAGACGGTCTTCGTTTGCGAAAACTGCGGGAATAAGCGGCCTAAGTGGGAGGGCCAGTGTCCCGCGTGCGAGACGTGGAACTCGCTGGTAGAAATGAGGGTCGAGCAAAACAGCTTTTCCCCCCGAGTCGATTTTGGAGGACAGGTGTCATCGGTCGAACTGTCTTCGGTGTCGACCGACTCCGAACCGCGAATCGAATTGTCGTCGCCGGAACTGAATCGAGTCTTAGGCGGAGGAATCGTCCCAGGATCCGTCGCGCTGCTTGCGGGTGACCCAGGTATTGGTAAGTCTACGATGCTTCTGCGGGTCGCGGCAGACGTTGCAACGTCCGGTGGACGAACGCTCTACGTAAGTGGAGAAGAGTCCGCAGCGCAGATAAAGATGAGGGCGGACCGGATGGAATTGCCTGGCGAAGGCTTGCATCTCCTCCAGACGAACGACCTCAACGATATCATATCAAGCATCGAGAAAGACCGCCCAGTTCTGGTGGTTGTCGATTCCATTCAGACCGTCAACTCGACATCGATATCAGCGGGACCGGGCAGCGTTGCTCAGATCAGAGAGTGTACGCGCGTCCTGATTCAACTGGCGAAGACGAGGAGCATACCGACTATTCTCGCGGGCCACATGACGAAGAGCGGCGATATCGCAGGCCCCAAGGTATTGGAACATCTGGTAGATGTCGTTCTGTATCTCGAAGGTGACCAGATTAACGCGTGGCGTCTGCTGCGGGCTGTCAAAAATCGGTTCGGATCGACGAATGAAGTAGGTGTGTTCGAGATGATCGAGCAGGGGCTGGTCGACGTACGAGACCCTTCGAGCGCCCTGTTGTCGGAACGTGTGCACGGGGCTATTGGCTCGACAATAGTGCCGGTTATCGAAGGGACGCGCCCATTGTTGATCGAAGTACAGGCGCTGACCAGCCCGACGACGTTGCCGGTCCCACGACGAGTCGGCACGGGTATCGACACCAACCGGCTGCTACTAGTATGCGCCGTGCTATCTCGACGACTTGGCGTTAAATTGGCCGACCAGGACGTGTTAGTCAACGTTGCAGGTGGTCTTCGGATCAGCGAGCCCGCGGTCGATCTTGGAGTGGCGCTAGCGATCGTGTCGAGCTTGAGAGATATGGCGGTGGCCGGTGGTCTCGCAGCGGTTGGGGAGATCGGGCTTAGCGGTGAAGTTCGACGAGTGTCTCAGATACAGAATAGGGTGACGGAGGCCGCACGACTTGGACTAACAGATTGCATCGTTCCGGCCAAATCGAGCAGCACCGCGCCGGTGTCCTACGAAGGAATTGCTATCAGGCCCGTGACAACCCTCGCGGAAGCAATCGCCCTGTCACTGGCCAAAGATAGGGGCCGTCCCCCAATCGATGCTCGTGTTTCCACCACATGAAGGACCCCTCTCGACGATTATCATTTAGTTAAGTTGAATCCCCGAACGAGGGAAATAGTAAGCGGAGACACAATTGGTCAAGAGTGCATATTTGCAATGTGTCGGCGGCGCGAGCGGCGATATGCTGCTCGGAGCCGTAATCGACGCTGGTGTCCCAGTTAAAGAACTGAACGGCGCTATCACGACTCTTGGAGTCAAGGGCGTGAAAATCACAGAGCAGGCGGGGCAGCGGGGGGGAGTTCACGGGACACAGGCGCTCGTTGAAGTGACTAAGCGCGGTCGACAACCACACCGCCTCGAAGAGTTCATTCACCTGACTGAAGAATCTTCTCTATCAACATCTGTAATAGAGCGGTCGTGCGCGATTTTTCGCCGAATTGGAAAAGCAGAGGCGGTAGTGCACAGGACATCGGAAGACGGCGTGCACTTAGGCGAACTCGGCAGCCTGGACACGCTCGTGGACGTCGTGTGCAGCGTAGTCGGTTTGAAATCGCTTGGGATTAGCCGCCTATATTCTTCTCCCTTTCCGTCGGGATCGGGAGTGATAAAGACGTCGCACGGTATATTACCGGTTCCAGCACCTGCTACGTCGGCGTTATTCGCGATGGCGCGTGCTCCAGTGGTCTCGCCGCCGGGCAACGTCCCGGACGCCGGCGAGATGGTCACTCCAACCGGAGCCGCCATCGTCACGACGCTTGCTACGTTCAGCCAACCTGCACTCAATCTTGAGAAGACAGGCTATGGGCTTGGAAGCCGCGAGTCGCTGCACTATCCCAACGTACTCGCACTCTGGATCGGAGACGAGACGGGAGCATCTTACGTAACCGACCTCAGTCTTCTGGAAACCAATATCGATGATAGTACAGCGGAGATACTGGCGTACACCCAGGAGCAATTGTTTGAGATCGGCGCGCGCGACGTGTGGTTCACGCCGATTCAGATGAAAAAAAATCGTCCGGCGACGATGCTCAGTGCGTTGGTGCCCTCGGACTTAGAGAGCAAGGCGGCCCGCCTCATCATGCGGGAGACAACCAGTCTTGGCGTTCGTGTACGGCCAGCAGCGAGATACGAAGCCGACCGCGAAATCGTGAAGGTCAAGACCAGCGTCGGACAAGTGTCCGTCAAGGTGAAGGCTATCGATGGAGTGAATATGGCCGTCTCCCCGGAGTACGATGACTGTCGACAGATCGCTACAAAGAAGAGTCTTCCACTGCAAGACGTGTACCGCATTGTCCAGCAAGAGGCGGCGGACCAACTGCTGACACCCTGACGCCGCCCTTGAACTTTCCTTGACACGTTGCTCATTGCTCGGCTAGGCTTGGAGAGTGTCAGGGCCTGTAGCTCAGTGGTAGAGCGGTCGGCTCATAACCGATTGGTCGCAGGTTCGAACCCTGCCGGGCCCACCATTACATGCTTGTCTAGCTATAAGTTTATTTCCTCTGCCCCTCCACGATAGGAGGGGTTTTGTTGTTTACAGCAGATGGTTACTCAGAACTGTTTCATGGATTTCAACTTGCTTTGGAGGTGTCTGGTCTTAGGCCAAGTACCATAAAGCACTACACTACTGATACTAGGAAGTTCTTGGAGCATTATTCAGGTGTGCCGCCGTCAGAAGTGACCTCAACGCACATCAGGCAGTACTTAGCCCTACTCAAGAAGAGAATATCGGCCAAGACGGTCTACGAGGTGCAGCTAGCCCTACGGAAATTCTTTCGATTTCTGGTCGAGGAGGGGGAAATAGCAGGTAGTCCCTGTGATGGGATAAAGCTGACGAGGTACAGGGTAGACCCGCAGCCCTTGTACACCTTGGACGAAATCAAGGCGTTACTAGCTTCCTGTGACTTGAAGACCCCTTCGGGTATCAGGGATTATGCAATCTTCATCGTGCTATTCGATACTGGAGTTAGGGTGGGAGAGCTTATATCTATGAATCCCCCCGACTGGAAGAACCGCCTAGGAGCGTGAGCAATTAGTCGAGATCTCGAAGGTTTCTGACGGTGGCTCCCGTGGTTGTTGAGAAAGGGTTGGCATGTGCTCCGAGAGTCCCTATCCTGGA
>Ga0114993_10000466_pt1 | contig 47520 bp, 49 predicted proteins | sample ArcticOcean_MG_C_FD_87042 | JGI IMG/M metagenome (GOLD analysis project Ga0114993, IMG submission 87042) | Marine microbial communities from western Arctic Ocean - ArcticOcean_MG_CB2_150 | ecosystem: Environmental > Aquatic > Marine > Oceanic | place: Arctic Ocean: Canada Basin | collected...
CGATTGAATCCTCCCTGTTTTACTCGCCGGCCGCTACAAAGCGGCCGGCACTTTTTTTATTTTCTTGGGGCCGCTACAAAGCGCCCGGCTCTTTTTATATTTCCCCGGGGCCACATAAAAGTGGCCGGCTCTTTTATTTTTTTTGCGCGTTGCGAACGTTGTCGGCCAATATCTTGATCAAGCCGCGGGTGAACGGATCCAGCCCGTCCATCTTTTTCTGGAACATGGCCCGCGATACCACCAGCAATTCGGCGGCGCCATCGACCGCTTTTGCCGACGCCATGCGAGTATCGTCGTCGATCAGCGCCATCTCGCCAAACATGGCGCCCTTGTTGAGGGTGGCCAGCAGCTGTTTCCCCTCCTCGGCCAGGCGGTAGATGGCGATGGTGCCATCGAACACGATAAAGGCCGAATCGCCGATCTCGCCTTCGCGAAATATGTGCTGGCCTTCGTTGTAATGCTGGCGGTTAGCCTCGGAAATGCGGCTGCTTGAGGCGGGGCGGTCAGCGTCACTCATGGTGTCATCCTCATCCTTCGGCGCCTTAAGGTTAGCTGCCCGGAGTATGGCGCGCACTCGCCTTGCGCGCAAGATTTAGGAGGCGCCGGACTTGTCCCGGCGCGCCTCGGGACTTACCTTCCAGATTGGCAATCATTCGCGGAAAGGATGCGGCCATGATCCGGGGCTGCGGCGAGGCCGATTTCGGCGCCATCCACGCCATCATCAACGACGCCGCCATCGCCTATAAGGGCGTCATCCCGGCGGACCGCTGGCACGACCCCTACATGCCGGAGGGCGAGCTGGCCGCCGAGATCGCCGCCGGCGTTCAATTTCGCGGCGCGGTGACAGCGGACCAATTGGCCGGAATCATGGGACTGCAGGATAGGAACGCCAATCCCGGCTGGCGCGGGCCGGCCGTATCGCTGATCCGCCACGCCTATGTGAAGACCGCGTTTCAGCGCCAGGGGCTGGGCGGCGAGATTTTAAGCGATATCATGGCGCAGAACGAGCGGCCGCTTCTGGTCGGCACCTGGGCGGCGGCAAGCTGGGCGGTGGATTTTTATATCGGCAACGGCTTCCGCCAGGTGGAGCTGGGTGAAAAGGACCGGTTGCTGCAAACCTATTGGAACATCCCGGCGCGCCAGGTTGAAACATCGGTGGTGCTGGCCGGGCCGGGATTTAATGGAGACGCCGATCCATGAGCGCACATCTGACCACCGGATTGATCTATGTTGGCGCCGCCTTTTTCGAGATCGCCGGCTCCTTCGCCTTCTGGGGCTGGCTGCGCCTTGCCAAGCCGGTCTGGTGGCTGGCGCCGGGCACGCTGAGCCTGATTCTGTTCGCCTATTTGCTGACCCGCATCGACACCGAATACGCGGGCCGCGCCTTCGCCGCATACGGCGGCGTCTATATCGCGGCGTCATTGGTGTGGCTGAAACTGGTAGAGGACCGCACCCCCGACCGCTGGGACGCCATCGGCGCAGCGATCTGTTTGGTCGGCGCGGCGGTGATTATCTTTGGGCCCAGGGGGAGCGCCTGAGGGGGCAGCCCGGCTGGGGACCTCTTGACGCCGCCAGAAAACAGACTAAATCTATAATTACTGCTTTCATTACAAGATGGTAGAGCAATTCGCCCGTTGCATGGCTGGGGCGGTTTTTTGCCCTTGATCGTGGCCGGGTTGGGCAACCGGCGCGAATTCGGGGCCAAAAAACCGTTAGGAACCGTTAGGAAGCGTAAGGAATGCTCATGAACCGGTATGGTCGAAATTCTGAAAATATGTCGCACGGAGTTATGCGCGGGGTGCATGGGTGTGGAGTTGCTGGTGCCCGCCCGATGGGACGCGCGCATGCCAACCGGGCCATCCCATGCGCGCCTCGCGCTTGGCTTGTCCGGTCGCTGGGCGCTCCCTATACTCCGCCGCCATTTTAAAGAGAGGCCCCAATGCCCGCATTGCCGAAATATGACTACGATATGATCACCATCGGCGCCGGTTCCGGCGGCGTGCGCGCATCGCGCCTGGCCGGCGGTTATGGCGCCCGCTCCGCCGTGGTCGAGGCCGACCGGGTTGGCGGCACCTGCGTGTTGCGCGGCTGCATCCCGAAGAAGCTGCTGATCTACGGCGCTCACTACGCCGATCATTTCGAGGACGCGGCCAATTACGGCTGGCAAATTGATGGCGCAAGCCACGATTGGCGCACCCTGATCGACAACAAGAACACCGAACTGGACCGCCTGCACGGCATCTATTTGAGCATCCTCAAAAACAACAATGTGGACCTGCACGAAGGCCGCGGCATCCTCACCGACGCCCACACGGTCGAAGTGAACGGCAAGTCGATCACGTCGGAGAATATTCTGGTTGCCGTCGGCGGCTGGCCGCAGACGCCCGATATCCCCGGCATCGAGCATGTGATCTCTTCCAACGAAGCGCTGGAATTGCCGGAAAGGCCGAAGCGCATGGTGATCGTCGGTGGCGGCTATATCGCCGTTGAGTTCGCCGGAATCTTTGCCAGCCTCGGCACCGAGGTGACCGAGATCGTGCGCGCCGATACTGTGCTGCGCGGCTTCGATGAAGACGTGCGGGCCGCGCTGGGCACCGAGCTCGGCAACCACGGCATCAATCTGATCACCGGCGGCGTCGTTGATTGTATCGAAAAAAACGGGCCCGAGTTCCGCGTCCGCTTAAAGGGCGGCGAGACCATTCCAACCGATTGCATCATGTACGCCACCGGGCGCACCGCCAACACCAATGGTTTGGGCTTGAAGGAAGCCGGCGTCACCTTGAAGGACAACGGCGCCATCCAAGTCGATGACTGGAACCGCACCTCAGCGCCCAACATCTACGCCGTCGGCGATGTCACCGACAGGATGCAGCTGACCCCGGTCGCCATCCAGGAAGGGCGCGCCGTATCGGAAACCCTGTTCAACAACAATCCGACCACCGTGGACTATGCCGATGTGGCGACGGCGGTCTTCTCGACACCGCCGATCGGCGCGGTTGGATTGACCGAATCCCAAGCCCGCGAGCGCGGACACCGGGTTGATGTCTACGAATCCCGCTTCCGCCCCCTGGTGCACACCTTGTCGGGCCGGGAAGAGCGCACCTACATGAAATTGGTGGTCGATGCGGTCTCGGGGCGGGTGCTCGGCGCCCACATGATGGGCATGGACGCGCCCGAGGTAATCCAGGGCGTCGCCATCGCCCTCAAATGCAACGCCACCAAGGCGCAGTTTGACGCCACCATGGGCATCCATCCTTCGGCGGCGGAAGAGTTCGTCACCATGAGCACCAAGCGGTCCGAGCCGGAAACGGCCCAAGCGGCGGAATAGGAAAAATCATGCCAAACATAAATCTCTCCCTGGCCACCTGCGATTACGATCATGTGCGCGATCTGATGAGCGGCGTGGTGCGCGCCGAAGGCATCGACATCACGCCGATGGTGTTCGATGAGCCCCATTACATCTTTCACCGGGCCACCAATTTCGGCGATTTCGATATTTCCGAAATGTCCTTCGGCCGCTACGTCTCGCTGGTATCGCGGCGCAAAAACGAGATGACGGCGATCCCCATCTTCCCATCCCGAATGGCCCGCCAGAGCGCCTTTTTCGTGCCCAAGGGCAGCCGCGTCAAAAAGCCGGAAGATTTGCAAGGCGCCACCGTCGGCATCCCGGAATGGACGCAGACGGCGACCATCTATGCCCGCGGCTGGCTGCAGAACACGGTCGGCGTCGATTTGCGCTCCATCAAATGGCTGCAGACCGGTGTCGATATGCCGGGCCGCCCGGAACCGCAGCCGCCGAAATTGCCCAAGGGCGTGACGGTCAAGGCGGTGACCGACAAATCTTTGAGCGATCTGTTGCTGGACGGCTCCGTCGATGCGGTGCTGTCGGCGCTGCCGCCAAAGCCGGTGCGCGACGGCGATCCAAGGGTCTCGCGCTTGATCAAGAACAGCCAAAAAGTCGAGGTGGACTATTATAAAGAGACCGGCATTTTCCCGATCATGCATGTGATTGTCATCAAAAAGAGCGTGCTGGCGGCCCACCCATGGGTGGCGGCCAATCTTTATAACGCTTTCGATGAGGCCAAAAACCGGGGCGTCGAGCGCGCCCTGAAAGGCAGCCACGCCATCTATCCGATCCCCTGGGGCGTCGATGCGGCCCGCGAAGCGCAGACCCTGTTCGGCGACGATATCTGGCCCTACGGCATCGAGCCCAACCGGGCGACCCTGGAGGCCTTCGTTCACTTCGCCCACCAACAGGGCGTCGCCTGGCGCAAGCTCAAACCCGAAGACTTGTTCGCCAAGCAGACCTTGGAAGTGATCAAGACGTGATAGCGGCATTAACACTGGAAATCGGCGCCGCCAAAGCGTATAGACTGCGCCTTTCCGATAGACATACCTGGGACCAGGAACCATGAGCACGAAATGGGCGCCCGATAGCTGGCGCCAAAAACCCATATTGCAGGTGCCCGATTATCCGGACCAAGCCGCCCTCGAAGCCGCCGAGGCGGAGCTATCCAATTATCCGCCGCTGGTCTTCGCCGGCGAGGCGCGTAGCCTCAAACGCCATTTGGCCAAAGTGGCGGCGGGCGAAGCGTTCCTGTTGCAGGGCGGCGATTGCGCCGAAAGCTTCCGAGAATTTCATCCCGATAATATCCGCGATACCTTCCGCGTATTGTTGCAGATGGCGGTGGTGCTGACCTTCGGCGCCGCCTTGCCGGTGGTCAAATTGGGCCGCCTCGCCGGCCAGTTCGCCAAGCCGCGCTCGGCGGCGACGGAAACCATCGATGGGGTCGAGCTGCCGTCCTACCGGGGCGACATCATCAATTCCATCGATTTCGACGAAGCCCGGCGCCAGCCCGATCCGCAGCGCATGATCCGCGCCTACAACCAATCGGCCTCGACCCTCAATCTGATCCGCGCCTTTGCCCAAGGCGGCTTTGCCGATCTGCACCGGGTGCATCAGTGGAATATGGGCTTCGTTGCCGATTCAGAGCTTGGGACACGTTACCGGGATCTGGCCGACCGGCTGAACGAGACCTTGGAGTTCATGGCCGCCTGCGGGCTCAATTCCGATACCACGCCGCAGATCCGCGAGACCGAGTTTTTCACCTCCCACGAGGCATTGTTGCTGCCCTACGAGCAGGCCATGACCCGCGTCGACAGCCTCACCGGCGATTGGTACGACACCTCGGCGCATCTGTTGTGGGCCGGCGACCGCACCCGCCAGTTGGACAACGCCCATCTGGAATATTTGCGCGGCATCGCCAATCCCGTCGCCTCCAAGGTGGGCCCGACCACCGAGGCCGACGATCTGATCCGCCTGATCGATATTTTGAACCCGGACAACGAGCCCGGCCGGCTGACCCTGATTAGCCGCATGGGCGCCGGCAATGTGGCGGCGCATCTGACCGGACTTTTGCGCCGGGTCAAGGACGAGGGGCGCTTCGTTGTCTGGTCCTGCGATCCCATGCACGGCAATACGGTCAAAAGCGGCAACGGCTACAAGACCCGGCCCTTCGATCTTATTTTGTCTGAGGTCGATGAGTTTTTTCAAGTCGTGCGCGGCGAAGGCGTGCATCCGGGCGGCGTGCATTTCGAGCTGACCGGGCAGGACGTCACCGAATGCGTCGGCGGCGCCCAGGCGATTACCGAGGCCGATCTTTCCAGCCGCTACCATACCCATTGCGATCCCAGGCTGAATGCGCGCCAGGCGCTGGAGCTGGCCTTCGTGGTCGCCGACCGCTTGAAAGAAGAGCGCGCCCATGGCCACGGCAATGGCGCCAAGAGTCCGATCGCGGGCGTGATTTGACGGCGGCCCCGTTCAGCTATCGGACGACGGTCCGGTTTTCTCATACGGACCCATCGGCGACGGTTTATTTTCCGCGCTTCTTCGAGTTTGTGCAGGCCGCCGCCGAAGACTGGTTCACCATCGGGCTCGGCATTCCGTTCGCCGGCATGATCCGGGAAAGGGGCATGGGCCAGCCGACGGCGCATCTGGAATGCGATTTTGCGGCGCCGTCGTTTCTCGGCGATGTGCTCGAAATCTCGGTCTATCTGGTCAATATCGGGCGCACATCGTTCGAATTGAATTTTGTCGGCGAGGCCGGCGGCGAGCCCCGCTTCACCGCGCGCTCGGTGCAAGTCATGGTCTCGCTCAAAGACGGCCGGCCGATCCCATTGCCGGACGATATTCGCGCCGCCATGGAGGCCTATCGGGACACGGTTGACGCTCCGGCGCAGCCGCAGCCATAATTGTTGCAGACGTTTTTTTTGAGGAGGCACGCATGCCTGATGGAACCAAGTCCAATAACACCAAGACCGACGGACCCAGAATTTCCTATATCGATCCGGCAGGCGTCGATGACCCTATGAAGGCCGAGTTCGCCCGCTGCGCCCGTTTCGGTACGCCGCGCCCGGAAAGCCAGGCGGTGCGCGCCCACGTGCCCGCCGTGTTCTGGTCGTTCGCCAATACCTGGCGCACGGTGTTCCACGAGGGCATTTGCGAACATGCCATCAAGGAGCTGTGCCGCATCTATGTGTCGCACTCGGTCAAGTGCGAGTTCTGCGGCAACCAGCGCTCCATCAAAGGCAGGAACGACGGCTTGATCGAAGACGATTATATGGATTTGCTGAATTTCGAAAAATCCGAGCGCTACGATGATCGCCAGAAAGCCGCCCTACGCTGGACCGAAGCCATCGTCTGGGATCTGGAAGCGGGCGATCATTTGTGGTCGGAGCTGCACAAATATTACTCCGAGGAGGAGCTGACCGAGCTTGGCTATTTCGTCGCCATCACCATGGGCCAGCAGCGCTGGCTCAGGACCATGAACGTCGATCACCACAAGATACTGGCCGGCGGCTCGGCCTCCATGGCGCCCGGTTTCGAGACGCCGGAGGCCGCCGAAAAATCGAAAGCCGCACCCGATTACTGGGCGCGCAAAACACCGCCCCGGGCAACGGAGTAACGGATCGCGGTGCCAAGAGGCTCGCCCGCCTGGCCAACCCTGCCATCCCCAGACGGGCTGGGCCGGCGAATCACCAGGCCCCCGTATTCTCCATGGACAGCCAAGGCTCGGCCGGTTCCAGCGCGTCGCCTTTTTGTAACAGCTCGACCGAGATATTTTCCGGCGAGCGGATGAAGGCCATCTTACCCTCGCGCGGCGGCCGGTTGATGGTGACGCCGGCATCCATCAGCGCCTGGCAGGTGGCGTGGATGTCGTCCACCTGGTAGGCCACATGGCCGAAATTGCGGCCCTCGGAATATTCTTCCAGGTCCCAGTTATAGGTCAGCTCAAGCTGGGCTTCGGGGTTCTCCTCGGCGCCCAGGAAGATCAAGGTGAAGCGCCCGGCCTCGACCTCGCGCCGGCGCATTTCTTTAAGGCCTAGCTTGTTGCACCAAAAATCGAGGCTCGCAGCCTCATCGTTGATACGGATCATGGTATGCAGAAATTTCACGAGAGCCTCCTTATGGCGGGCAAAGATTTAAGAAAAACTCAGACCGGCATTGCCAAGCTTGACCAGGATCAGATCAAGCGCAACGCAGGGGTTGCGGCCGTGGCGTTTTTCCAGTTCGGCCCGGGTTTGGGTATTGGCGAGCCCGGATTTGAGTTGCGAAAACATGACGCCGGCCAGATTGGCAAATCCGCCCGGGGTCAGCTCCCACTCGTCGGCTGCATCCAGGTTGCCGTTGATCAGCGGCAGGTACCAGTCGCGGCGTTTCTCCCAGTCTTCGAAATAGGGCGCGAAGGCGACCAGCGCATCCAGGCAGCAATCCTTGGCTTGGCGGTCATCATACAGCATCTGCCAGTTGAAGGATTGCTCCTGGCCCCGGGACAGACGGGCGACGATCTTGCGGCAGCGTTCCTGAAATTCCTCGACCATATCCTTGCCGACCATCATATCCATCGACAGGAAAAAGCCGGGCAGCACGCGCCGCGTCACCGCATCGGCGCCATCGGCGGCGCTGCGCTCGGGCAGAAACAACGCTTCGAAGGTGTTGACGATCAGCCGGTCGAACGGATAGGCGCGGGCATGGTCGAAGACGGCGCGCTCGCGGGCGCGGGCGACCTGCTCGAACGATTGCTGAAACACCTTTTCGAGCTGGCCGCGCTTGCGGTCAAACTCTTCGCTCAATTGCGAAATATCGCTGACCGTCAGGTAGCCGCCATGGCGCTGGGCTTCCAGTTTCAAGCGGTCGGTGAAGGTCGAGACCACGGTCTGCGCCAAGGCCTGGGAAAGCGCGTTGATGGAATATTGCGGCGCGTCGGCGGGCTTTGGCGGCGCGTCGGCCGGCTTCGTTCGGGCGCCGCCATCGCCGGCAACCACCAGGCCGATTTGCCCGGCGGCGCCGGTGGGATTTGTGTCTCCATGGTCCATGCCCTTAATTTACCCCTATCGGCAACCCAATATCCATATGGGACTACCCATATCGCGATTTTCCGTCCAGTCAAGCCGCGTCCAGCGGCGTTGACAGGCTGGCGGGCCTCGCCTAATCCTTATCGCCTTGGCCACATCGCAAGGCGGGCCGCCCTGAACGCCTGAATGCATCCCAATTCCGGATCGAGACATGATCGAAACCAGCCCCGAACGCCTTATCATCGCGCTCGCCCAGATTAACCCAACCGTCGGCGATGTCGATGGCAATGTGGAGCGTATCCGCAGCGCCCGCGCCGAAGCCGCCAAAGGCGGCGCCGATCTGGTGGTAACCGGCGAATTGGCGGTCTCGGGCTATCCGCCGGAAGACCTGGTGCTGAAGCCGGCTTTCCTGGACCGCATCGAAGCCCAGGTTACGTTGCTGGCGGGCGAAACGGTCGACGGCGGGCCGGCCATCTTGCTGGGCGCGCCGTGGCGCGAAGACGGCACGCTCTATAATGCCGCCCTGCTGCTCGACGGCGGTGCGGTCGTCACCGTCCGCACCAAGCATCATCTGCCGACCTACGGCGTCTTTGACGAAGACCGGGTGTTCGCCGCCGGCCCGGCGCCGGGTCCGATCCCATTCCGCGGGCTCCGTCTCGGGGTCATGGTCTGCGAAGACATGTGGGAGCCCGACGTGGCCGAATGCCTGCAGGAATCGGGCGCCGATATGCTGCTCGTCATCAACGGCTCGCCGTTCGAAACCGACAAGCCCGACCAGCGTTTGAACCTGGCGGTGGCGCGGGTTAGCGAAACCGGTCTGCCGCTGGCCTATGTGAACCTGGTGGGCGGCCAGGACGAGCTGGTATTCGACGGCTGTTCCTTCGTGCTTGGGCCTGACCGCGCGCTCTGCGTCCAGGCGGCGGCATTCGAAAGCTCGGTCACCCTGACCGAATGGTCAAACGGCGGCGATGGCTGGACTTGCGCCGCCGCAAGTGTCGCACCGGCGACGGGCGATGAGGAGCTCCGGTCCATCTATAGCGCCATGGTGCTGGGGCTTCGCGATTATGTAGGCAAGAACGGCTTTCCCGGCGTCATCCTCGGGCTTTCCGGCGGTATCGATTCGGCCCTATCGGCGGCCGTCGCCGTCGATGCGCTGGGCCCGGACGCAGTGCATTGCGTGATGATGCCGTCGCCTTATACCTCCGATGACAGCCTGGAAGATGCCGCCGAATGCGCCGGCCTGATGGGGCTGAAATACGATACCATCGGCATTGAGGACGCCATGGGCGCCTTTGACCACATGCTTACCGGCGTCTTCGAGGGCACCCAGTCGGACACCACGGAAGAAAACATCCAGGCCCGCCTGCGCGGCATGATCGTCATGGCGATTTCCAACAAGTTCGGCTACATGCCGCTGACCACCGGCAACAAGTCGGAGATGTCGGTGGGCTATGCGACCCTTTATGGGGATATGTGCGGCGGCTATTCGGTGTTGAAGGACATCTATAAGACCGCTGTTTTCGCCCTGTCGCGCTGGCGCAACGAAAACCATCCGGCGGGCGCCCTCGGCCCCGCAGGCATGGTGATCCCGGAACGCGTCATCACCAAAAAACCGTCCGCCGAGTTGAAGCCCGACCAGTTCGACGAGGACAGCCTGCCCGCCTATGGCGATCTGGACGATATCTTGAAAAGCCTGATCGAGGGCGAGCAGGCGATCGAGGATATCGTCGCACGGGGGCATGATCTGGAGACCGTGCGCCGGGTCTGGAAGATGCTCGACCGGGCCGAATACAAACGCCGCCAGGCGCCGCCGGGGGTCAAGATCACGTCCCGCGCCTTCGGCCGCGACCGCCGCTATCCGATCACCAACGGCTTTACGAATTTGGTGTAGGGGATGCGGGCATGACCATCCGGCTGCATAACACAGCCACGCGCAAGAAAGAGACTTTCGATCCTATCGATAAGTCCAATGTGCGCATGTATGTGTGCGGACCGACCGTCTATGACGTCGCCCATATCGGCAATGCGCGGCCGGTGATCGCGTTCGATGTGCTCTATCGGTTGTTGCGCCATGTCTATGGAGAAGGCTCCGTCACCTACGTGCGCAACATCACCGATGTGGACGACAAGATCATCCATGCGTCGGAACAAACCGGCGAGGCCATCGGCGATATCACCCGGCGCACCACCGATCAGTTCCACACCGACATGGCGGCCCTCGGCGCGCTGGAGCCGGACATCGAGCCGCGCGCCACCGGCCATATTCCGGAAATGCTGCAATTGATCCAGGATTTGCTCGCAAAGAGCCACGCCTACACGGCAGACGGCCATGTATTGTTCGATGTCACATCGATGGCCGATTACGGACGCCTGTCGGGCCACAACCGGGACGAACTGATCGCCGGCGCCCGCGTTGAGGTGGCGCCCTACAAAAAAGACCCGGCTGATTTCGTGCTGTGGAAACCGTCCAGCGGCGACCAGCCGGGCTGGGAGTCTCCCTGGGGGTTTGGGCGGCCGGGCTGGCATCTGGAATGCTCGGCCATGGCGTCCAAGTATCTGGGACGGAGCTTCGATATTCATGGCGGCGGCCAGGATCTGATCTTCCCCCACCACGAAAATGAGATCGCCCAAAGCCGATGCGCCTACCCGGGGGAAAGCTTTGCTAAGGTGTGGATGCATAACGGCTACCTGATGGTCGAGGGCGAGAAAATGTCGAAAAGCCTCGGCAACTTCATCACCGTGCAGGATTTGCTGGCCGAGCATCACGGCGAAACCATCCGCCTGGCCATGCTCAAGACCCACTACCGCCAGCCGATCAACTGGACAGCCGATGGCCTGAAACAGGCGAAGGCGGAATTGGATGGGTTTTACCGGACCCTGCAAGCAGATGGCGGCGAAGATGCGGGGCCATCGGCCCGGCTGTTGGACAGTTTGGCCGATGATCTCAACACGCCGCTGGCCCTGGCGACGTTGCACGAAGCGTCCGGCGGCGCGTTGCGGGCCGGGGCATCGCTCCTGGGCCTCCTGCAATGCGATCCCGAAGACTGGTTCAAATGGCAGCCGGAATCCGGCGATGGCGGCGCCTCCGATGCCGACATCGAGGCGCGCATCGATGCCCGCAACGCCGCCCGCGCGAATAAGGATTTCGCCGAGGCCGACCGCATTCGCGATGCGTTGGCGGCGGATGGCATCATCCTCGAAGACGGCGCCGGCGGCACCACTTGGCGGCGCGGATAAAGGGCGCTACGGTCTTTGGCAACCACGGAGAACAGCCATGCATTATGAACCCAACTCCACCGATCACGGATTGCCCCACGATCCGTTCAAGTCCTGCGTCGTGCCCCGGCCGATCGGCTGGATATCCACCCTGTCGGTGGACGGCGCGGCCAATCTGGCGCCTTTCAGCCAGTTCCAGAATCTCGGTTTTAATCCGCCTTATGTGATGTTTTCGGCCAACGAAGGCGACGGCCCGGCGGGCCGCGGCGGACGCAAGGACACGGTGACCAATGCCGAAAATACCGGCGAGTTTGTCTGGAACATGGCGATTTATGATTTGCGTGAAGCGGTCAATATATCGGCCGGCGACTTTCCGCCCGATGTGGATGAATTTGCCGAGGCCGGGGTGACCAAGGCGCGCTCGATCTTGGTCAAACCGCCCCGGGTCGCCGAATCGCCCGTTCAGTTCGAATGCGAATATTATTCGACCCTGCGCCTGCCCGGCCTTGGCGAGGGCGGCGCCGGCGCCGCCGACATTGTCATCGGCCGGGTGAAGATGATCCACGTGGCCGACGACGCCCTGGACGCCGACGGCAAGCTGGATATTCCGCGCCTCAAACCCATGGCGCGGCTCGGCTATTACGACTACACCATGGTCGAAACGGTGTTCCAGATGATCATCCCCGGCGCCGGAGAGAAAATGATGAAGGGGCTCGAAGGCCAGACGGCGGGACCCAAGAAAGCGGCGGAATAAACCGGCTAGCCGGGAGACGCCGCCGTCAGCCACCAGACCCGGTGCGGAATGGCGAGCGGCTCATGGTTGAAGCGGGCCTTGAGCATGGCGGCGTGGGCGTGATCGAATGCTTCGACATCCGCCGGCGCCAGCGTGCCGCCGACACCGGCCGAAGCGCGGATGCGGCCCAGCCAGTCCTGATGGCTGTAGGCAACGTCAATTTCAAATTCCTTTTCGATGAAACCGGCAAACCCGGCGCCTTCCAGATGCGCTTGCCAGTTTGGATAGCGGCCATCACCGCCGCCCATTGTCCAGGCAAGGTTGTGTTCCGCAATCAGCGCTTCGGTGGCGGCGACCATATTGCCGGGCCGTGGCAACCAATCGAAATGAGCGATAATCACGCGCCCAACCGGGTTCAACAGACGCCGCGCCTCGGCGGCGGCGGCGGCGGCATCGAACCAGTGCCAGCATTGACCGGCGGTCACGATGTCGAAGGCGCCGGCGCCGAGGCCGGTTTGTTCGGCAGTGCCTTCGGTCCAATCAATGTCCAGCGCCGCCTCGCCAGCGAGGGATTTTGCCTGCGCCAACAATTCTCGGGACGGATCGAGCCCGGTCACTTGGCAGCCCCGAGCGGCGAAACCCCGCGCCAAGGTGCCGGTGCCGATATCCAGGAGCGATGCGCCGCTTGTCACCAGGCCGGCCTCGAACATGGCGGCAAAAAATTGGTCCGGGAAACCGGCCCGGTGGCGGGCATAATCGTCTGCGGCCTGGCCAAAATCTACATTCTCCATGGCACTCATTCCACCGCTTTGGGCGCGGGCGCGGGCGCCGGGACATGGTGTTGGGCTTCGGCTTCCATGGCCGGCCCCCGGCGCCAGATTTTGGGACCCACCACCGCGATCACCACCACCGCGGCGAGGGCACCGGCGGCGACCGCGCTCGGCAGGCTGGTAATTTCGGCCAGCCAGCCGACCACGAACGATCCCACCGCCTGGGCGCTGGGCGCCAGCGACAAATAGACGGCGATGACGCGCCCCCGAAATTCCGGCTCGACGGTGGATTGCACCAAGGTTTGCGCGGTGATGGCGCCGACCACAATGGCGGCGCCGGCAAACGCCATGGCGGCAGTCGCTATCCAGAAATTGTCGGCCCAAACAAACACCAAGACCGAAACCGCCGCCACCGCCGCCGCGACCACGAACAGGCGCGCCATGCCATCGATGCGCCCGCGCACCGCCATGACGATGGACAGGATCAGCGCGCCGCCGCCGGATGCGGACAGAAGAATGCCGAGCCCTTCCGAGCCCCGGTGGAAGACGTCCTCGGCAAATCCCGGCAGCAAGTCCGTATAGGCGCGCGTCAGAAACGAGATGACGATCCAGGACACCATCATCGTGCGGATGGTCTGGTGGCGCCCGATATAGCGGAAGCCTTCCAGCACGTCATCATAGAGATGGCCGATGCTGACCCCGGTGGATGGTTTGTCGCGGGCGCGGATGCGGACCAGTGATATCATGAACCACAAAGAGCCCGCCGTGTAGGTGAGGAAGCCAACGCCCGGCCCGCCAAACTCGCCGAACTGGAACTTGCCCCAGGCCAGCAGCGCGGCACCGATGGCCGGGCCGGTGAAGGCGGCGGTGTTGAAGGTTGTGGAGTTGAGGGCGATGGCCGCCGACATTTGCTCAGAGCCTACCAAAATCTGGATCAGCACCTGTCGCGCCGGAAAATCGAAGGCGTGGCCGACGCCGAGAACGGCGACCAATGCCGCCAGAATATAAGGGTTCATCAGCCCCAGAAATGACAGCACCGCCATCGTAAAGGATATCGAGATGGCCACCCAAAGGGATGCAATGGCGGTGCGCCGGTGACCGAGCCGGTCGGCGATGGCGCCGGCCAGCGGGCCAACAAAAATGAGCGGCACAAAATAAATGACCGAGATGAAACCCAGCCAGGCCGGCGAATGGGTCAACTGGAAGATCAGCACCCCAGACGATATGCGCCAGATCCAGACGCCTTGCACGCTGATCGCCTGGCCAAGCCAATAGATCCGGTAGTCCCGGATCGCAAGGGCCGTCGAGACACCGCCGAAATAGGATGCAAAACCACGCGATGGGGGCATGCACACAGCTTATCGAAACCCGGGCGGGCGGTAAAACCTAGCGCGTGGTGCTCTTGGGGCTATCGGTGATCTCGGCTTCGAGCAGCGTCCGTTGCCGCCACAAATAGGGCGCCATGACCGCCGCCAGGATCAGCGCCAGGACCGCGCCGCCGCCCATGGCCAGCCGGAAGCCGGTAAATTCGGCGATCAGCCCCATGGTCTGCGCGCCGAGCGCCTGGGAGCCGACGATCATCGCCAAATAGATACTGACCACGCGGCCCCGGAATTTGCCATCGGTGGCGTTCTGCACGAGGGTCATGGAGGAGATATTGGCGGCCACCACGAAACCGCCGACCAGGGCGAGAACCCCGGTGGCGATCAGGAAATCTCCGGTCAAGGTGAACAGCGCGAGGGCGCTGGAGCCGCCGAGCGACGCCGCGATCAACGTCAAGGTGGTGCCCTTGGTGCGTCCGCGCAAAGCCACGGCGACCGAGAAGAACAAGGCGCCGAGGCCGGACGCCGACATCAGCGTTCCGAGCCCGGTTTCGCCGCGCTCGAATATATCGAGGGCGTAGCCGGGCAAAAGATCGAGGTAGGATTTGAGCAGGAACGATACGCAAAAATAGAACATCAAGGATTGCCGGATGCCCGGATGGCCGAAGGTGTAGGCGATACCGCTCTTGATATCGTCCATCAGCGTCATCAGGCGGCCATCTTCGGGCGTTGCATCGCGGATTTTGATGCGCACAACCGCAGCACACAGCCAGATCATGGAAATGGCGTAGGCGAGGAAAGCAACCGCCGTCGCCTGATCACCCAGATGCACCTTGCCGAACGCCAATAAAGCGGCGCCGATCATCGGGCCGGTAAAGGACGATGTGTTGAAGGTGGTTGAATTGAGGGCAACGGCGGCCGGAATGCGTTCGCGGCCGACCATCTTCGGGATCAACGCAATGCGGGCCGGAAAATCGAACGCATGCAAGGTGCCCAGAAACGCCACCTGAACCGCCAGATTGACCGGCGTGATCAATCCGGCGAAGGTGAGGTAGGTCATCAACAAACATATGAAGGCGCCGCCGGCGAGCGCGATGATGGCCGTCCGGCGGGCGCCGAAACGGTCGCCGACAGCGCCGGCGATGGGGCCTAAGATCATCAGCGGTATGGCATAGACAAGCGCGATGAAGCCCAGCCAGGCCGGCGAATGGGTCAGTTGGAATATCAGCACGCCAACCGCCATCCGGTAGATCCAGACGCCGTGCGACGACACCACATGGGCGTACCAATAGGTGCGGTAATCGGGCGCCGACAGGGCGCGGCCGATGCCGCCGAATAGGGGCGCAATTTTTTTGCGTTCGGCCATGGCCCGGGCTACGCCTCCGGGCTTGAGCGCGCTGCCGAAACGCGGCGCGCGGTGAGCGCCATCAGGCCCATGGCCAGCGCCGCCGCCGCCAGCAGCGCGCCTTGAAAGCCGATCCCCTCGGCCAGCCAGCCGATGCCAAACGCGCCGAGCGCCGGGCCGCCCATATTGGTGGCCAGGCTGATGGCGACGACGCGGCCCCGATAGGCGGCATCGATGCTTTGCTGTACCAGGGTCGATGCGGCAATACCCGCCGACGTGGTGAAAGCTCCGGCGGCAAAAACGGCAACCAGCGCGATCCATAATGTGTCGGTGGCGGCGAAAGCGGCCAGGGTGAGCGCCGATATGATTTGCGTCCAGACCAGGATCGGCATCAGCCAGCGCTCGCGCCCGGCCATCAGCATGGCGAGCGAAACCACCAGGGCGCCGGCGCCGGATGTGGCCAACAGTTTGGCAAGACCCTCGGCGCCGGCCCCGAACACCACCGATGCGACGCCGGGCATCAACTCGATGTAAGGGCGTATCAACAATCCGAGGATCATATGAAACCCGATAACCCAGGGGATCAGGGGATGGCGCAAGGTGTAGACAATGCCGGAGACCACATCGGTCATCAGCCCGTGCAGATGAAAGCGCCGCTTGGGGGCATCGCCCTCGCCCCGGATGCGCAGCAGCATGATCAGCATCCAGATGAAGGTGGAGGTGGCGGCGGTGAAAGTGAGCGCCGCGCCGCCGGCCACCAGCAAGAACCCGGCGATCATCGGGCCGGTGATGAAGGCGGCGTTGAAGGTGGCCCAATTGAGCGACATGCCCTCGGTCAAATAGCGCCGCCCGATCAGCACCGGGACCAGCGATTGGCGGGCCGGCGATTCAAACGCGGTAAAGATCGATTGCACGATCACCAGGACAAACAGAAGCTCAGGGCTCATGGCGCCGGACCAGGTCAAGGCCGCCGTCGCCGCCATGATCGGGAAGCCGCATAGGATAGCGATAATGGCGATGCGCCGGTGTCCGGCCCTATCGCAAATGGCGCCGGCGATCGGGCTGAGGATCAGGAACGGCGCCGCCAGGGCGAAACCGACGGCGCCCAGCCAGGCCGGCGAATGGGTCAGATCGAACATCAGCCAGCCGGCGGCGATCCGGTACAGCCACCAGCCCTGCACGTGCAATACCTGACCGGTCCAGTAAATGCGGTAGTTGCGGTTGGCAAGGGCGCGCCCAAAGCCGCCGAAGTATTTTTCAAGCGGCCCGGCGCCGGGGGATGCAGCGGACATGCCCTGACCCTATGCCGGGCGGAATTGGATGGCAAACGACTGGCCAAGGGACCGGGCCTGCGTTTAAAATACAGGTCCCATCGAGCCGATAATCCGGAGGGTGAACGTGGCCGACACGGTGACCAAGGCGCTACAGGTTTTGAACGAGGCTTTGGCCTTGGACGCGCAAGCCATCACCCGGCTGGTCAATCTCCGGGTCGAATGCAATCCGAATTTGGCCGCCCATCAGACCATCCAGGTTGGCGCCTATGACGGCGTGGCCAAAATCGGCGTTCTCGGGCTGATCAATGGCGTCATCGGCGATTCGCCAACCGGCGACATCGGCGCCAAGGGCCGCATCGACAGCAATACCGGATTGTTTACCGAGGTGCGCGCCTTTGTCGATCTGCGCGTCGAAAAAGTGGATGTGATCGCCTGATCCCCGGCCAATCAATGACCCCGGCGCCGCCGGCGCCAGCTAATCACCAAGCCCCGGCGCCGCCGGCGCCCGCTAATCACCAAGCAATGCGTCGATTTCGGCCTGATCCATGGTCGTTTCCGAGCCGTTGATGATCGCCGATGCGATTTCCAGGAGCCGCCGAATATTCAGCGCCGACTCGGTGGCGACGTGGCGCAATTCCTCATCGCTGCCATTGGCGATGAGGGCGTCCAGGCGCTGGATGACGGTTTCGATAAGCTGGGTTACCTGGCCTATGGTTTGCTCAAAGGGCGTGCGGAACCGCTCGGGCACATGGTCATAGGCTTCTATGGCCAGATCCTTGTCCGAAAAAGCGCTGTTTTGAAAATGCTCGGTGTAGGATATGGGACACCAGTGCTTGGCGTCGTCCATCAGGTCCCGAAAATCGGGCACCATCCCCAAGGTCATGACGATCTCGTTGAAATGATTGAGATAATCGGTCGCCAGCAAGGTCTGCTCGTTGATATTGGTGCCAACCAGGCGCGCCCGGATATCCTCCAGGCCCGGTTCCGAATCCGCACCGTTGCCGCTGGTTGCCGTCATTGCTATCTATCTTCTTGGATCCCAGGTTTGTGGCCCAAACCTTATCGCCTGACCCCGGCGGTTGAAAGGCAAAGCTGAATCCCAACCCGAGCGTCCGAGAACCCCTTGTTTTCACATGCGTTTTTGTGCATTCTCCCGCGCCTCGCAAACCATCCGGCGAATTTGAGATGAGCAGGCGGATATATCTTTTTGACAGCACGCTTCGCGATGGCGCCCAGACCCAAGGTGTCGACTTCTCCGTCCGCGACAAAGCCGCCCTTGCGCGCGATCTCGATGATCTCGGCATCGACTATATCGAAGGCGGAATGCCGGGCGCCAATCCCACGGACGACGCCTTCTTTGGCGATCCGCCGCACCTGAATAATGCGCGTCTGACCGCCTTTGGCATGACCCGGCGCGCCGGGCGTTCGCTGGATAACGATCCGGCCTTGCGGGCGCTTGTGGACGCCAAGACGCCGGTTGTGTGCGTGGTCGGTAAAACCTGGGATTTCCATGTGGATGTCGCGCTCGGTATCGAACGCGCCGAAAATGTGGCGATGATCGGCGAATCCATTGCCCATTTGAACAACCATATCGAAGAGGTAGCCTTCGATGCCGAACATTTTTTCGACGGTTATAAGGCGAACCCCGAATTTGCCATCGAATGTTTGCAAGCCGCGTTGGACGGCGGCGCCCGCTGGATTGTCTTGTGCGATACCAACGGCGGCACCCTGCCCGATGAGGTGGAGACAATCGTCGCCAAGGTGATGGAGCATATTCCAGGCGAAAAGCTGGGCATTCACTGCCACGACGATACCGGCAACGCCATCGCCAACAGCCTGGCCGCGGTGCGCGCCGGGGTCTGCCAGGTGCAAGGCACGTTAAACGGATTGGGCGAGCGTTGCGGCAACGCCAATCTGATCTCGCTGTTACCCACATTGATGCTGAAAATGGGGCTGGAAACGGGCGTCTCAAAAGAAAACCTGGCCAAGCTGAGCCAGGTATCGCGCGCCCTCGACGAGCGCCTCAACCGCCAGCCGGACCGGGGCGCGCCCTATGTGGGCGAATCGGCCTTTGCCCACAAGGGCGGGCTGCATGTCTCGGCGGTGGAAAAAGACCCGCGCAGCTACGAACATGTGGCGCCCGAACTGGTCGGCAACCATCGCCACGTGGTGGTATCGGATCAATCGGGCCGCTCCAACATTCTGGCCATGTTCCGCGATGTGGGTATCGAGATCGCCGCCGACGATCCGAAAGTGGCGGGGCTGGTGGAAGAGGTGAAAAAGCGGGAATTTGACGGCTACGCCTATGACGGCGCCGAAGCCAGCTTCGAATTGCTCGCCCGGCGCGCTCTGGAAACGGTGCCGGAATATTTCCGCCTCAACAGTTTCCGAGTCATCGACGAGCGCCGCTGGAACGCCAAGGGCGAGTTGATCACCCTATCCGAAGCGACCATCAAGGCGGTCATGGGCGGCGAGCAATATATGATCGTCGGCGAAGGCAACGGGCCGGTCGATGCCCTCGACAGCGCCTTGCGCCAGGTCTTGCTGCCGGTCTATCCGCAACTGGCCGATGTGCGGCTGGTCGATTACAAGGTGCGCATCCTGACCCCGTCGGAAGCCACCGGCGCGATCACAAGGGTGATGATCGAAAGCGCCGATGGCTCGGGCAAGAACTGGTCCACGGTCGGCGTATCCACCAATATTATCGATGCCTCTTACAATGCGCTGCGCGACGCCATTGTCTACAAGCTCTATAAAGAAGGCGCCGAAGCCGTTTCCGCCTTGGGCGCCAAAGCGTCCGGCTAGAGCGGGTCATTGTCTAATGGCGGGAACCGACCATCGACGCCTCGAAGCGGACCAGCCCGATGGCGCCCGTCCGGGCGGCCCGGCGATCATCCTGGTTGATCCGCAATTGGGCGAAAATATCGGCATGGCGGCCAGGGCGATGCTCAATTGCGGGCTGACCGATCTGCGCCTGGTGCGCCCGCGCGACGGCTGGCCGAACGAACGCGCGGCGGCCACCGCGTCGGGCGCCGATCTGGTCCTGGAAGCGGCGCGTCTGTTCGCCACCACCGAAGAGGCGATCAATGATTTGAGCCTGGTGTTTGCCGCCAGCGCCCGCGACCGGGACATGATCAAGCAAAGCCACACCCCGGAACAGGCGGCCAAGGCGTTTCTGGGCGAGCCCAATTCCGGCGTGCTGTTCGGCGGCGAGGCGTGGGGTCTCAACAACGACGATATGGCGCTCGCCGAGCATGTGATTTCGGTGCCGCTGAACCCCGGCTTTTCCTCGCTCAACCTCTCGCAGGCGGTGCTGCTGGTTGCCTATGAATGGCACAAGACGGGCTGGGACGCAGGCGCGCCGGAACTGCGCTTGACCGGCACCCGCCAGGCCAACAAGAAAGAACTGATCGCCTTGTTCGAGCATCTGGAAGGCGCGCTCGATAATTCCGGTTTCCTGCATGTCCGCGAAAAGCGAAGCATCATGGTGCGCAATTTGCGCAACATGCTTGGCCGGGCGGAATTGACCGAAAAAGAAGTGCGCACCATGCGCGGCGTGATCGCCAGTCTGGTGGCCTACAAACCGGACATTGGTGATTAGCGGCGCGTCAGTTTTTTGGATTCGGCGACCGCCAGCTTATCGGCGCGCTCGTTCTCGGGATGCCCGGCATGGGCTTTCACCCAGCGCCACTGAACCCGGTGCTCCGATGCCAGCGCATCCAATTCGCGCCATTGGTCGTGGTTGGGCCGGGTGCCGCCGCCCTTGATTTTGAAATTCTTGGCCTTCCATCCTGCCAGCCATAGGGAGGCGCCCTTTTGCACATATTGGCTGTCGGTGAAGACAATCACGTCGGACGATTTCTTCAGCGCCTTCAGGCCTTGGATGACGGCTTCCAGTTCCATCCGGTTGTTGGTGGTTTGCGCCGCGCCGCCGGACAACTCCCGCTCGGTGCCGCGCCAGCGCATTATCGTGCCCCAACCGCCGGGGCCGGGATTGCCCGAGCAGGCGCCATCGGTGTAAATCTCGACAATGTGATCATCGCTGGCCATGTATGGCTTCTATCCGAAATGACGCATAAGGCGCAACCAGCGGCGGAATTAGGGGAATCCGCCGTCATGGGTTGTCATTTGTACCTATTGTTCGTTCCACCAAATCCGTTTAAGTCTGGGAGCGATGATCAGCTTCAAGAATGCAAAAAACCGGCGCGGGCTAAGCGCCATTGCGGTGCTGTTCGCAATGGCGGCGGCTTTGCTGTGGACGGCTACGCCTGCGCTGGCGGCGCGCGGCGATATCCCGGATGTCCGCGAAAACCTGTTCGGCGACCAGGATGAATTGATCCGCCGCGCCCAGGATTCGCTGCAACGCATGCGCATCTACCGGGGCCCCATCGACGGCCAGAAATCGAAGCGGCTGACCGATGCGATCAAGATTTACCAACGCTCCATCGGCCGCGAAGCCACCGGCGAGATCACCGAGGATCTGGTCGATAACATGGGCACCCAGAACAAGGTGGGCGCCATGCTCGGGCGTCTGCAAGATGTGCGCAAAGCCAAGATTGACGCCGCCCGCAAGGCCTTGCTGGGCGGCGACGCCACCAAGGGATTTATCGACGAGAAGGCGCGTGGCGAAGTTGCCGATCCGACCCGCGACGCATCGGCCTGTTTTCAAGACCCGAGTGAAAGATGCCTGCTTCACGAAGCCGTCGAAAGCGCCAAGAGCGTCTTCAAGCTGGAGCTGCGCGATTGGGCCTATGGCGAGATTCTGGTCGCCCAGGCCAAGGCCGGATTGCTGGCCGAGGCGGTATCGACGGTGCGCCGCATCGGCGATGCCAGGCTGATCATCGTCGCCCTTCGCGATATCGCCCGGGCGCAGGCGCGCGCGGGCCGCATCGAAGAATCGCTGGAAACCACGAAGATCATACCGGCGGTATTCAAGCGCCTGGAAGCGCTGATCTCGGTTGCCGAAATTCAGCAGGAAAAGGACGACTGGGAGGGCGCCCGCAAGACCGCGCGCCAAGCCATCGAGATTGCCGCCGGGCTGGAGAACCCCTTGCAGCGGGTGACGATCCTTACTCAGATGGCGGTGATCCTGGCGCGCACCGGCGACGTCACCGGCTCCAACGCCGCCATCGGCAGCGCCGAGCAGGTGATCAGGGGCGAAGACGGCGCCCCGTCCATGGGCGAAATCGAGCGCGGCGCCGCACAACGGCATCTGGCCTCCGCCTACGCGCAGATCGGCAGCCCCGATCAGGCCCTGCAGCTTTTGGAAAAAGTATCCGGCGATTATGACCGGGTCGCGGTCTTGATGAGCGTGGCGCGCGCGCAAGCGAACAGCGGTGAGACCGATGCTGCCCTGGATACCGCCGGGCGTATCGATACGGACCGCTACCAGTCGGTGATGATCGGCAAAATCGCGGCGCAGATCGCCCGCCAGGGGGAAACCGACAAGGCCTTCGCCCTGATCCGCTACGCCCTGTCGAAGACCGAGAATATCGATCTGCCTTACGCCAAATCCTACGCCACCGGCCAGATTGTGCTCTCCTTGATCGATATTAACGAGAAGCTGAAAGACGGCGCCTTCAAGCGCACCATCGATACCGCCGAGCGGATTGAAAACGACCGCCTGCGCGCCTATGCCCTTTGGTCCATATCGCGCGCCCAATCCCGTCTGGGCTTTGAAGCCGATGCCCGCGACACCGCCGCCCTCGCCCGGCGCGCTACCGATAAAATCGGCTCGTCCCTTAGCCGCGTCTGGATGCTGAGCGACATCGCCGCCGAAACCATGCGCACCGGCAACAAGAAAATGGCGCGGCGCAGCTTCGATCACGCCCTCTCCATCGCCAAGACCATCGACAACGGATGGGGCCGCGCGCGGGCGCTGGCGCGATTGGCCTCGGCCCTGCACGAAATCCAGTAAATTCCCCCGCTTTCACCGAATTGTCATTCGCGCTAGGCCGGGCGCGCCCTTGCCGCCCGCGACCGCCTGATTTACTGTCGGCGCCCGCAAAAGCGTTACCAGAGAGGACCCAAAAAATTGCGCTGGAGATTGACAAAGGCACCATATAAAGCGCCCGCCGTGATGGTACTTGCAGCGGCGGCGCTGTCGGGGTGCGGCGCCATCGATGCGGTCAATCCGTTCACCGATGCCGTGGTGGTGCCCGCTTGCCCGCAAATCGGGCTGCTCAAAGATGCGGATCATATGACGGTGTTCGGCGACGGGCCGGGCCGCGATATTTCCGATGTGGTGTTCGATGCTGAGATCAAGGGATTCAAGGGCGAATGCGAATATGTGGGCGGCGCGCCCGACTACACCGAGGTGGTCCTGAATTTGCGCGTCAGCTTCGATCTGCTCCTCGGCCCCGCCGCCCGCGGGCGCGATCACAAGTTCGGCTATTTTGTCGCTATGCCCGATTTCTTTCCAAGGCAGGACGGCAAGTCCGGTTTTTCGGCGGCGGTGAAATTTCCGCCCCGGCGCAACCGGGTGACCTTTACCGATGATCCCCTGGAAATCACCATCCCCTTGAGCGAAAGCCGCCGGGGACCGGATACCAAGGTGGTCATCTCCTTTGCCCTGTCGCGGGATCAATTGAATTTCAACCGGAGCAATACCAAGACGCGTCTGCGCGAGTGAACGGCAATGTCCGGCGCGCTGCAACGCACCCCGCTTTATGATCTGCACCTGGAACTGGGCGCCAGGATGGTGCCGTTTTCCGGCTATGAAATGCCGGTGCGTTATGAAACCGGCATTCTGGCCGAACACCAATATGCCCGGTTCGGTGCCGTCTTGTTCGATGTCAGCCATATGGGCCAGGCCGAGTTGCGGCGCGCCGCGAAATCGGGTGGGCCTTCGTCTGGCTGGGCGCGCTCCGGCAAGGCAAGGCGCCGCCATTGTTGATACGGCTGGCGCCGAGGTTGGCGCCGTGACCTCAGGCGGCTTCGGCCCGACAGCCGGGCTGGCCATCGCCATGGTCTATGTGGGCCGGGACCACGGGAGCCCGGGGGGACAATTGGGGTTGATTGTTCGCGGCAAGCGTTTAGAAGCAGAGGTGGCCAAAATGCCTTTTGTGGCGCATCGCTATTTCAAAAATTGATGGGTTGGAATGTCAAATGGCTGAAATCAAATATACCGAAGAACATGAATGGATCGTCGTCGAAGGCGATGTCGCCATGATCGGCATCACCGTTTATGCCCAGGAACAGTTGGGCGACGTGGTATTTGTCGAATTGCCTTCCATCGGCGCCGAGCTTAACAAGGACGATCAGGCGTCGGTGGTCGAATCGGTGAAAGCCGCGGCCGAAATCTATGCCCCCTTCGACGGCGAGGTGGTTGAAGTCAACGACGCCCTCGAAGGCGATCCCGGGCTGGTCAACACCGAGCCCGAGGGCGATGGCTGGTTTTTCAAACTTAAAGTGACCGATGCAAGCCAGCTCGAAGACCTGCTGAGCGCCGCAGCCTATCAAGAATTCGTGGCGGGTCTGGGGTAGGGCGAGGCGCTATCTGCCCGGTGATCCTTCGAGACGGACCTTCGGTCCTCCTCAGGATGAGGCCGTTATTTAGAGCAAACACCCAACCCTCATGCTGAGGAGCGAGCTCAAGCGAGCGTCTCGAAGGTGGAGGGCGCGATTCCTTACAGAAAGTTCTCGTCGTCGTTGCCGAACAGGCTGGCGACGTACGAGACTTCCGAGCGCAGGCCCTGGCGGGCGATGATTTTCTCCTGCGCGCCGGCCGGCAGATCGGTGAACGAGATCACGCCCTTGTCCATTAAGATGGTGATCAAATCCTCGATAACCCGGGCCAGCGCCAGATCGGCGCGCAACCATTCGTCGGCATCGATGATCGCATTCGCATCAATGCCCAAATATACCAAAAGCTCGGGATGGCCATGCGGCAGCTCTTCGGCGGCCTCGCCCTCCGCATGGGCGAAGACCGCGTCGATTACGCCGTCTGCGTCACGTCTGACAAAGGGCATGGCCTGTCCTCCGGGTTGGTGGATGGCCAGCATAATTGAAAAGGCTGGATTGCGCCAACCAGTTGTACTATTTGCCTTCGCGCAGCCAGGCGAACATGATGCCGCCGGCCGCCAGCAGCAGGAACAAAAGCGCCGGCAATAGCGGGATTTGGCGGACGCCGGTGACCACGTAAGCGCCGTTGCGGACCAGCCCGAACCAGCCGCGCCCGACGCCGCCCCGGCCCGGCTTGGTACGCCGAATGCCGGGCAGCCCGTCGCCGATCCAGGCGATGCCGCCGCCATTGGCCTTGACCACCGAAGCCAGCAATTCCGGCGTGGCGCGCAAATCCGACAGTTCCGGCGGATTAAGCTGGCCCACCGCCGCCATGGTGTGGCGGCGCCCGTCGGCGATGCGGTAGAGCCCGGTTTCCTTGGCGGTAATAGTGGTTTTGGCGCCGCCCCGGTTGTCCGGCGTCAACGTCACGGTTTCGGTGGCGCCCGATGGCGCGGTTACCGTCACCGGCGGAATGTCCGGATCCAAGCTGCGCCGCTCGATGGTCAGTTGTCTGGCATCGACGGTGGCGCGCAGATCTTCTTCTTCAAGGTCCGGCTCCTTCATCAGCCAATGGGCCAGACGGCGCATCAACTCGGCGTGCGGGCCGCCGCCATCATGGCCGCGCGCCCAAAGCCAGACATGATCGGACAGAAACTGGGCGACGCGGCCCTTGCCGAAGCGATCAAGGATCAATAGCGGCTTGCCGTCGGCGCCCGACAGGACGGTATTGCCGCGCAAGGCCCGGGCCTCCACCTGGCGGAACCAGCGGCCCCATTCCGGCGTTTTGCCATCCTTGGTTTGCAGGCTGGAAGTGACTGGATGGCGGCGGCCTATGTCAGTCAATTGGGCGCGGAACGGCGCCTCAATCACCGGGCCCGACGGCTCGCCCGGCATGATGCGCCCCAAGGGCGTATGGAACATGGAGCGCACCCCGGCGAAATCGGGTCCGACGGCGGCCAGCACGGCGCCGCCCTTGTCCACATAGCGGGCGATGTTTTGGAAATAGTTAGGCGGCAGCACAAAGCGCACCACGTAGCGGTCAAAGACAATCAGATCGAACTCGTGCAGCTTGACCTCGAACAATTCGCGGATCGGAAAGGAGATCAGCGCCAATTCATTGAGCGGCGTGAAGTCGTTCTTTTCCGGCGGGCGCAATATGGTGAAATGTACCAAATCCACGGACGGATCGGATTTCAAAAGATTGCGCCAGGCGCGCTCGCCAAGATGCGGCTGGCCGGACACCAGCAATACCCGCAAGCCGTCGCGGACGCCGTTGATGGATACCACGGCGCGGTTGTTGATCGGCGACATCTCGCCAGCCATTTCCTGGACTTCCAATTCGATAATCGTCGGCCCGCCATGTTCGATGGGAATTTCCACCTCGCCGGACCGGCCGACAGGCAAGCTCCTGGTGATCGCCTCGCCGCCATCGATGCGGATGGTCACCGCCGCGGATGGCGCCGCCTTTTTCGGGTTGTCCTGAACCCGGAGGCGCAGCTTGACCGACTTGCCGACGATGCCGAAGGCCGGCGCCTGCTCGACCACCAAACGGCGGTCGCGCTCGCCCTTGTTGCCGGTCAGCAGCACATGCAGCGGCGCGCCGTAGATGCCGGGCTTATTGGCATTTTCTTCGATGGTTTTGCGGCCGATCTTGGGCACGTCGTGGACCTGGCCGTCGGTGAGCAGCACGGCGCCGGCGAAGCGGCCCTTGGGGATATCGGCGACCGCCCGTTCCAGCTCGCCGAACAGTTCGGTGCCATCCTTGGTTTCCTTGCCGCGCACCACCTTGATGCGCAAATCCTTGAATTTGCCGAGGGTAGCGGTCAGCTCCTCAAGCGCAGCGGCCGCCTGAGCGCGCCGCTCACCGGTGTTCTGGCTGGAAGTTTCATCGACCATCACCAGCGCCAGATCGGGCTGGCTGCGACGGTTTTCCGCCTCCAGATGGGGATTGAGGAGGGCCAGCGCCAACACCGCAAGCGCGAACAGGCGCAACAGACTGCCGCGCGCCCTTCGAAAAACGCCGAACGCCAGAAGGAGAACACCGATGGCGGCGGCGGCGGCCACAAGGCGCCAATCGATCAGCGGCGCAAAGCCGATGCCGGTAAAGCCGATCATTGCCCCAGCCTTTCCAGGATCGCCGGCAGATGCACCTGATCGGCCTTATAATTGCCGGTCAGTACATACATGATGATATTGATGCCGAACCGGTAGGCCATTTCCCTTTGCCGGTTGCCGCCGGGGGTCACCGGATAGATCGGTTTGCGCGCATCATCAATGGCCCAGGCGCCGGCCCAATCGTGCGAGCCGACGATAATCGGCGACACACCGTCATTGGCGGCGCCCTTACGCGCCACCCAAAGTTGGCCGCCGATCCAGCGCCCGGGAAATTCGCGCAATAGATAATAGGATTTGGTCAGCACATGATCGCGGGGGATGGTCTGCATCGGCGGCGCATCGATCAGCTGCGCGATCTCTTCCAGCCGGTTGGCGCCGATGCCGGTGCCCGATTGATCGCGGGTGTCAAAAAATATGGTGCCGCCGGATTTCATATATTTGTTGAGGCGCTCGGCGGTATCGGCGGAAATCGACGGCGCGTCCTCGGTGATCGGCCAATAGATCAACGGATAAAAGCTCAGATCATCAAGGGCCGGATCGATGCCGGCAGGCGCGCCCATTTCGGCCGCCGTCCTGGCATTGGCGATGAAGGCGAGGCCGCGCAAGCCATCCCGGCTGGTGCCGTCGACAACCGCATCGCCGGTGCGCACATAGGCAATGCGCACGGTCAGCGCCGCGGCGAAGGCGCTGGTATTGGCGGGCGCCGTCAAAGGCGGCGATTGGGCCGCTGCCGGTAAAATAAGGCCCAACGTCATTGCCGCCGCCAAAACCGTTCCGGCCACCATTCGGCGGCGCGCGAAAAAACCGCGCAAGGCAAAGCTGGCGATAATATCGGCGAGCGCCAATAGCAACGCGGCGGCCAGCAAGGGCCCGCGAAAATCCTGTTCCCGCGTCGCCTGATAGGTGCCCAGGGTGACGCCGCCGCCGGGGTTACCGAGGGGCTTCAATGAAGCCAGCTTCGGTGAGAGGTTAAAGGCGCGCCGCGCCGCCTCGTCGCCGTAAAAGCCGGGCGGATGATCGGGGCCGGGTTGGCTCGCATCGATACGGTTGGCCTTGATGGCGCGCGCCCCGGTGCGCGCCGGGCCCAACGCGCCGAAGCCGTCGATGGTGCGCACCGGCGGCAACAGGCAGTCATCGGCGCCGCCGACGACGCCGCGCGACAGGCGCACCAGATTTTGCAGCATGCCGACGAACAATCCGGACAATGGCAAATTCGACCAGTTGGGGCTGGATGTGGTGTGGAAGAACACCAGCCATCCCTTGCCGCGCCGCTCGGCGGTGACAATGGGGGTGCCGTCGGTCAGCCGCGCCCAGGTCTTGTCGGGCAGATCGACGCTCGGCTGGGCCAGAACCTGGCGGTTGATTTTGACATCCTTGGGAACCGCCAGACCGGCGAACGGGCTGGTGGGCGGAAAAGCCGCCAGACTGGCCGGCTTGGTCCACGATAGCGCGCCGCCGAGCTCGCGGTCGCCTTGGCGCAGGCGCACCGGCAAGATCGGCCCCTTGACGGCGGCCAGACGCGGGCCGGCAAAGCGCAGCACCAGACCGCCCTCGCCCATCCAATTTTGTATGAGCCGCCGGTTGGTGCCCGATATGCGGCCCGGATCGGCCAGCACCAAAAGCGCCAGTTCCCGGCGCAGCAATTTTTGTACGGAGCCGGTGCGCACCTCGGTGAACGGATCCAGCGCCCGCTCCAGATAGAAAATATCGTCGAGCAGCGGCTGATCGACGCGCCGCCCGGTATCGGTCACCAGGCCCACCGGGCGCCGCCGCCAGCGCTCGTCAACCAGCACCAGACCGCCGGCGTGGCCGGCATTTTCGATTTCTATATGGGTGACCCGGTTGCGGATCTCCACCGGCATCGGAAGCTTGAGCCTTGCCGTGGACTTGCCGGCCTCGAATGTCAGCGTCTTGACCGCCAGCACGCCGCCGTCCTCGCCGCGCACGCGGACGGTCAAATTGCGCGCCGATGAGCCCGGCGCTTTCAGGGCGCGAACGGTCAGCCCATCCCGGTCCGAGACCGGCGGCAACAAGACGTTGGGCAAAGCGCTGGCGGGATCGGCGAGCACCGTGACCGCTCCCAGCTTGCCGAGCGCTTGGGCGAAACCGGTCGCCGCTTCGTCATCAAGCCCGTTCGATAGCCAGACCACATGGGCGCCGCCGCCGGCCTCGATGGCGGCGAGTACCGCTGCGGCGGCCTTGCGGTCAACCGCCCAGGGTTTGGGCTTCAATGCCTGCACGGTTTGGCGCGCCGCATCGGCGGTCATCAGGCTTTCCAGCGCCCGGGATTTGCCCTCGCCGGGCGCCGTGGTGACGATCGCAACCGCGCGCCCGGCCCGTTCCGCCTGATCGATAATGTTGGCGGCGGTGTTTTGCCGCTGGGTCCAGTTCTTGGCCGCCGCCCAGCCATCGTCGATGACGATCACCACCGGTCCCGTTCCGGTCAGCTGATTGCCGGCGTTCAAGAGCGGATGGGCGGCGCCGAGGATCAGCAGGCTCACCAGCGCGAGGCGCAATATGGTCAGCCAAAGGGGTGTCTTGGCGGAGCTTTCTTCCGGGTTGGTCAGGCCCATGATTAGCCGGATGGCGGGAAAGCGGATGCGTTTCGGCGCCGGCGGAATGATGCGCAGCAGCCACCAGATGATGGGCAAGGCCGCCAGCGCCAGAAGCGCCACCGGGGCGGCAAAGGACAAGGCGCCGAGGGTAAACATCGGCTACCGCATCCTCGGCTGGGCGAGCGCCGTGAACAGACGCAGCAATGCGCTTTCCGGCGGGCGGTTGGTGACGTGCACCTGATAATCCCAGCCGGTGGCGGCGGCGATATCTTTCAGGCCCGCTTGCAACTCTTCCATGGTCTGGCGGTACTCGGTGCGCACCCCCTCGACCCGGCCGATCAATGCCGAGCCTTCGTCTTCCATGCCTTCGAAACGGGTGCGCCCGGTGAACGGCAGATCGCTTTCCGCCGGGTCCAGGATTTGCACGATATGGCCGTCGACGCCCCGGTCGGCGAAACGGCCGATGGCTTTATAGAGCGCGTCTCTCGGTTCCAAAAAATCGCTGATGAAGACGGCGCGGCCATAGCGGGGCAAAGGCTCGAACGGCGGCAGGCTGGCGGCCTCGCCATCACCGCTTAGCAAATTTCGTTCTTCCATGGCGGCGGCCAGCAGATGGAGCGCGTTGCGCCCGGTGGTCGGCGTCATGCGGTGACCTAAGGCCGCCACATGTTCGCCGCCGCGCACCAAAAGCGACGCTAGCGCCAGGGCCAGCAAATCGGCGCGCGCCGATTTTTCCACCAGATTGCGCGCCGAGGCATAATGCATGGACGGCGAGGCGTCGGCCCAAATCCAGACGCTTTGCGCCGCCTCCCATTCGTTTTCGCGGATGAAGACGCTGTCGGAGCGGGCCGAGCGGCGCCAATCGATCTTCGAGATCGGATCGCCCCAGGTATAATGGCGGTACTGCCAGAAGGTTTCGCCCTGGCCAACCCGGCGGCGTCCGTGCACGCCTTGGGATACGGTCGCCGCCACCCGGTCCGCCGCCACCATCAAGGGCGGCAGGTTGGCCGATAACAGTTCGGCCTTGGCTTGGGTATCGGCGAGGGGCGTGGGCATATTTTTTACCGCGTTCCGCTTTAGCCGATGCGCGCCGCAAGGCTGTCGATGATGTGGGCCATGGTCACGCCCTCGGCGCGGGCCGCGAAATTGAGCGCCATGCGGTGACGCAGCACCGGATGGGCGAGGGCCAGGACATCATCGATCGAAGGCGCCAGGCGGCCATCGATGACGGCGCGGGCGCGCACCGCCAGCATCAAGCCCTGCGAAGCGCGCGGGCCCGGGCCCCAGGCCACATGCTCGTTGATCTCGGCGAGCGGCGAGCCACCGGGCCGGCCCGAGCGCACCAGCTCCAAAATCGCCGTCATCACGCTTTCGCCCACCGGGATATGGCGGACCAGGCGCTGGGCGTTCATCAGGTCGTCGGCTTCCATGACCTTGGCCGGCTGTTCCTCGTGGGCGCCGGTGGTTTTGGTCAGAATTTCCCGCTCCGCCACCAATTGCGGATAATCGATATCCACCTGCAACAGAAAACGGTCGAGCTGGGCTTCGGGCAGCGGATAGGTGCCTTCCTGCTCCAACGGGTTTTGCGTTGCCAAGACATGGAACGGGCGCGGCAGGCCGTGATATTGGCCGGCCACCGAAACCCGGTGTTCCTGCATGGCCTGCAACAAGGCCGATTGGGTGCGCGGGCTCGCCCGGTTAATCTCGTCGGCCATCAATAGCTGGCAAAAGACCGGGCCCTGAATGAAGCGGAAGGAGCGCTTGCCGCCCTCGGATTCCTCCAACACCTCGGAGCCAAGGATATCGGCGGGCATCAGATCGGGGGTAAATTGAACGCGCTTATCGTCGAGCCCGAGAACGTGCCCAAGGGTTTCCACCAGCTTGGTCTTGCCGAGGCCGGGCACGCCGATCAGCAAGACGTGACCGCCCGCCAGCAACGTGATAAGCGTTTCCTCGATCACCCGTTGCTGGCCGAATATGATGCGGCCGACGCCGTTTTTGACGTCTACCAATTTGGCGGCGACTTTTTCCAGATCGCCGACAAGTTGGGCCTGGTCCGGTGATGGTTCGGGCGATGTTTCTGGTGATGATGCGGCTTCGGTCACGGTATACTTCTCCCCAGCAGGAACGATATGGTCGGGTCATGGACGAGAAAGCGCAAAATCAATATCCGGTACTGTCCGGCGATGGTGCGAACCGGCATGGCGAAACCATGGATCCGAACACCGGGCAGGTGCTGTGCGGCGATCTTGATATGCGCATCGACCGTGACGGAGTATGGTTTTACCACGGCACGCCCATATCCCGCAAAGCGATCGTGAAACTTTTCGCATCGGTATTAAAGCGCGATACGGACGGCCGCTACTGGCTGGAGACGCCGGCCGAAATAGGCGAGATCATCGTGGAGGACGCGGCTTTCATGGCGGTGGCGCTGAACGCAAGCGGCGGCGGCGAGGCCCAAAGCCTGGAATTCCGCACAAATACTGACGAAATTGTGATCGCCGATGGGGATCATCCTTTGCGCATCGCGCTCGAACCCGATACCCAGGAGCCGTCGCCCTATGTGCTGGTACGGGACGGGCTGGAAGCCCGGCTGACGCGCCCGGTGTTTTACGAGCTGGTCGATCTGGGCGTGGAATTGACGCTGGATGGGGCACAAATCTATGGTGTATGGAGCGCCGGGCATTTTTTCCGTATAGGTCCGGTGCCTACAGGCGCGCCGGAAGAGTAATCGATAGTCATGAGCCAACCATGCTGACCCCAGAAATCATCCTTGAACGCCTCGAGAAATTCGAGCCCGGGAGCGATCCGGTTTCCAACGATAACGCCGAAGCCGGCGCCCCGTTGGAGCCCGGCCTGGGTCCCTGGGTGCGCGGCGACGGCCCGTTAAAGCCGGCGGCGGTGCTGGTGCCGCTGGTGACCCACGGTGATGGCTTGACGGTGCTGCTGACCAAGCGCACCGAGCATCTCAACCACCATGCCGGCCAGATCAGCTTTCCCGGCGGGCGCGTCGACGAGGCCGACCGGGACGCCCGCCATACGGCGCTCCGCGAGACCGAAGAAGAGATCGGGCTTGGCAGCGGCGCCATCGAAGTCATTGGCCGGCTGGCCGATTACGTGGTCGGCACCGGCTATCTGGTCAGTCCCATCGTCGGGCTGGTGGCGCCGCCGTTCCAGTTGAAACCGCATCCCGGCGAGGTGGCCGAGGTGTTCGAGGCGCCTTTGGATTACGTCCTCGATCCCGATAATTTCGAACGCCATAGCCGCGAATATGAAGGCACCGAGCGGTTCTTTTACGCGGTCACCTGGAACGAATATTACATCTGGGGCGCCACTGCCGGTATGCTGCGCCACCTCTCATCAATTGTCTGGAGCGCCTGATGCGAATTTTCCTGCATGTCATCGTGCCGCTCATAACGCCGTTCGCGATCTATGCGATATGGATCTATGTGGACGCCAGGCGCCAGGGCCGCGGCAAGCCCAATTGGGAAGAAGGCAACTGGTTCTGGGTGATGATCGCAGGATCGATCCTGGTTGCGGCATCGCTTGGGTATCTGGCGAGCCGGGGCGGCGATCCCGGCTCCGGGTATCAGGCGCCCCGCTACGAAGATGGAAAAATAGTACCGGGCAAAATCGAATAGGCGAGCCGGTTATGTTTGAAGCCCTGTTGGATATCGAGCTCGATACCACCACCAACCGGTGGGTCATCACCCTGATCGGCTTCATCTTGTTTATGTTTCTGGTCGCCAGGCGCAATTCGATCCGCAAATCCACCACCAAAAAACCGGCCTTGGTCCAGGACGATATTATCGTCGATTGGGGCGCTGATCCCGGCGGCCAGGTGGTGGTGCAGCCCTGGATGGAAACGCCCGAAGTCAAGGCGGTGTTCGCCGCGCTCACCGCGGGCGGCAAGGAGGCCCGGTTTATCGGCGGCTGCGTCCGCGACACGCTCATGAAGCGCGCCGTATCCGACATCGATATCGCCACCCAGGAGGTCCCCGAGCGGGTGATCAAATTGCTGGAAGACGCCGGCATCCATGTGATCCCCACCGGCATCGAGCATGGCACCGTGACCGCCGTCTCCGGCGGCCAGTCTTACGAAATCACGTCTTTACGCAAAGATATCGAAACCGACGGCCGCCATGCGGTGGTGGAATTTACCGAGGATTGGCGCACCGACGCCGGGCGCCGGGATTTCACCTTCAACACCATGAGCGCGACGCCCGACGGCATGATCTATGACTATTACAACGGTATCCAGGATCTGGCCGCCCGGGTGATCCGCTTTGTCGGCCACGTGCAGCGGCGCATCGATGAAGATCACTTGCGCGTGCTCCGCTATTTCCGCTTTATCGCCGTCCTCGGCATGCGCGTCGCCGACAAGTATGAGTTCCAGACCTGCATCAATAATGCCCACTTGCTGGGCGAGCTGTCGGCGGAGCGCATCCGCTCGGAATTGTTCAAAATTTTTGAATCGGCCAATCAGTTCGACGCCCTGAAGCTGATGATCGATCACGGCATCATGCACCATATTTTGCCCGAGGCCGAAAAGACCGAGCGGCTGAAGCGGCTCATGTGGATCGAAACCTCGGCGATCAAGTTTGATTCCGTGACCCCCGACAAGATCCGCAGGCTGGCCGCCGTGATCGATACCGATGCCGCCGGCGCCGAGGCGATGGCCGGGCGGCTGATGTTTTCCGGTGCCGATCGGGACCATCTCAAAGCCCTGGCCGAGCCCCGCTGGCAAGCGGCGTGGGATGTGGACGAGGCAGAATTGCGCGCCGTTCTGTTCCGTCTTGGCACGGCGGAAGTGGTCGATCTGGTGCTGCTCGCCTGGGCCGAGCATCTGATCCTGACGCCGCGCCTTGGCGCCGAAGAAAAAGACGGCTGGCAGAATATTATCCGCATCGCCGATGAATGGTCGCCCATCGAATTTCCCTTGCGCGGCCGCGACGTGCTGGAGCTTGGCGTCGATGCGGGCCCAGAAGTTTCCGTGCTGCTCGGCGCGGTCGAAGATTGGTGGCTGAGCGGCGGCTGCCACGCCGGGCGCGTTGATTGCCTGGCCGAATTGCGCCGCCGCCACGTTTGAGCGCTGGACTGAACGGCCTTCGCCGCTAAAATAAGGCTCTGAAAACAAGGGGGCTGGCGATGGCAAATCAATCCAAATCGGCGGAATTGTTCGATGCGAAGGCGATAGCGCCGTTTTTTGAATCCAAATCCCTGGCCGTGATCGGCGCTTCGACGGACCCGGTCAAGCAAGGCGGCCGCCCGGTCCGCTATTCGCTGATGAGCGATTACAATGGCCGCGTCTATCCCATCAATCCGCGCGCCGACGAGGTGCAGGGGGCCAAGGCCTATGCGTCTTTAAGCGATGTTCCGGGTCGCGTCGATTGCGCGTTCATTGCGCTGCCGGCGCCGGCGGTGGAAGCGGCGGTCACCGATTGCGTGATAAAAGGCGTGCGCGCCGCCGTCATCATCTCCGCCGGTTTCGCCGAGGTCGGGCCCGAAGGCCGGCGCTATCAGGAACGCATCACCGCTATCGCCCGCGAAGCCGGCATGAGCCTGGTCGGTCCCAACTGCATGGGGCTGATGGATATAAGGCGCAATTTCTTTCCCACCTTCGCACCGATCTTCGGCTTCAACGGCGAGGCGCGCCCCAAGCCCGGCAATATCTCCCTGGTCAGCCAGTCCGGCGCGTTCGGCGCCCACGCCTACGAGTTGGTGCGCGCCCGCGGCGCCGGCTTTTCCAAATGGGTAACCACCGGCAACCAATGCGATGTAGAGGTTTCCGATTTCGTCGCCTATATGGCCGACGACAAGACCACCGACGTGATCATGGTCTATTTCGAAGGCAACCGGGACGCCGACAAGCTGATGGCGGCGTTCAGGAAAGCCCGCGAAAACGGCAAGCCGGTGGTACTCCTAAAGCCCGGGCGCTCGGAGACCGGCGTCAAGGCGGCGGTCTCGCACACCGGCTCGATGGCCGGATCGGACGCCGCCTTTGACGGCTTCTGCCGCCAGTTCGATGTCCACCGGGCCGATACCGTGGGCGAGTTGATCGATATCGCGGTGGCTGCGGCGGCCGGCAAATTTCCCGCCCGCCCGCGCACCGGGCTGGTCAGCATATCGGGGGGCGCCGGCGCCCTGATGGCCGATTATTGCGAAGAGTTGGGCTTGGCCGTGCCGCCCCTGCCGAAACCGGCGCAGGCCAAATTGATGAAGCTGTTTCCGTTCGGCTCGGCCCTCAACCCGATCGATCCGACCGCCCTTTGGGGCCAGGATATGAGCGTCCTTTCGGCCTCCATGATCGCACTTTTGAAGGAGGGGCGCCACGACACCGTGGTGCTGTTCGGCTCGACCATCGGCGTCAACGAGATCAACCGGGGGCGCTTCGAAGAGCACATTATTCCGTTGCGCAAAAAGTTTCCGAAACCGCTGATGGTGCTGAGCCTGTTGGGAGCGCCCGACTTGATCCAGAAATGGCGCGATGAGGGCTTTTTGATCTACGAAGATGCCCGCCGCGCCATTGAAGTGACGGCGGCGCTGGCCAAGTTCGCACCCATTGTGGCGGGAGCCCGTAAATACCCGGCCCGCCCGCGCGTGCCCGCGAATCTGGCGATCAAATCGGGGCGCGCCTTCAATGAAGCGGCCGCCATGGCAGCTTTGCAAAAAGCCGGCATCAAGTTCGTCCGCCGGCGCCTGGCAACCAGCAATAAGGCGGCCCAGGATGCGGCGGGCAAACTCGGCTATCCGGTGGTCGCCAAAATCGCGTCCGCCGAGATATTGCACAAATCGGAAATCGGCGGCGTCGCGCTGGGATTAGAGAACAAGCGCGCCGTTGCTGCAGCCTATGACGGGCTTTTGCGCCGGGCCAAACGGGCGGCACCCAAGGCGGCCCTCGACGGCGTGCTGATCGCCAAGCAAATCTCGGGCGGCGTTGAGACTATCTTAGGCGTCAACAACGATCCGGGATTGGGTCCGGTGGTCATGTTCGGCATGGGCGGCATTTTTGTGGAGGTCTATAAAGACGTCGCCTTTCGCGCGGCGCCGTTTTCCAAGGCCGAGGCGCGCGCCATGATCGCCGAGGTAGCCGGCCACGCGATCCTCAAAGGCATCCGCGGCCAGGCGCCATCGGACTTGGATGCTTTGGTGGACGCCTTGCACAATTTGTCCTTGTTTGCCGCCGCCAACAAAAACACCATCGCCTCCATCGACATCAACCCGTTTGTGGTGATGGCGAAGGGCAAGGGGGCCCTTGGGCTCGATGCGCTGATCGAGCCCAAATAGGGCAGATCCGGCTCGATGCTTTGATCGAGCCCATTTAGACAGCCCCTAATCCTCCGACGCGCGCTCGACCGAAGTCAGGCCGGGGCGGTATTTTTTGTCGTCGAGGAAATCCTGCATGCCCCGGTGGCGGGTGTTTTCAGTGTCGCGCCAACGAAGCTGCTCCTGTTTGGCCATAATATATTCGTAGGATTCTTCGACGCTCATGGTGGCGCAGTTGCGGATGGTTTCCTTGGTCATCTGCAAAACCGCCGGCGCCTTTCTCATCAGGTTCTCGGCCAGCTTGATGGTTTCTTCGCGCAACTTGTCGCCGGGCACCGAATAGGTAACCAGGCCAATCTCTTCCGCCGTCTTGCCATCGAAGGGATCGCCGGTCATGGCGTAATACATGGATTTCCGGTAGTTCATGGTCATGGTCACTACCTTGGAAACCAGCCCGCCCGGCAGGATGCCCCAGTTCACTTCCGACAAGCCAAAGGTCGCGTCTTCATCGGCAATGGCGAAATCGCAGGCGCAAAGCGGAATGAAACCGCCGCCGAAGCAATAGCCGTTGACCATGGCGATGGTCGGTTTCGGGAATTTCGAAAGCTGATACCAGTTCCAGCTCCGGTCGGCGGCGCGGGCGCGGGCGCGCTCGACCGGCTTGTCGTCGAGATCGCGAAAAAACAGGCGCAAATCCATGCCGGCGGTAAAGGCTTCGCCCTCGCCGGTAAGCACCAGAATTTGGGTATCTTCGTCGGTTTCCAATTCCCTCAGCACATCGACCATGTCGTAGCACAATTGCGGGCTCATGGCGTTGCGCTTTTCCGGGCGGTTTAATTTCACCCAGGTAATGCCGTTTTCCTTCTCCACCAATACTGTTTCGTATGTACCGAGCGCCATGTCCTTAATCTCCCTGGTTACAGAATCCGTTCACACATGAAACTAATCAGCCGCCCGGCGGGGGGTCAAGCAGAGGCGGGGGGATCGCCGTCTTCCGCCATGGCCTCCCAGATCAATTGGATGATTTCGGGCGACGTGTTAACCCATGAAAGTTTGGTATCAGGATGCTCGATCCGGAAGACGCGAAATATCTCGTCGGCGAATGCCGGACCGATATCGGCGATGCCCTCGAAATCCAACTGTACCTCGGAGAACTGATCGAAGCGTGCCAAAATGCGTTTTGCTTGGGAGCGCGAAACCAATTGTTCGTTCGGATATGCGCCAAGTTTGACCGGCACATGGGTTCGCCGGAACCTCAGACCATCACCTTGGAATTGATTAAACACATCCCGCGTTGTCCAGCCGGCATCCGTTGCGATCGTCATATTGATGATCGTGCCCGGAACCTCGGATTCTGATCCGCCGGTTTGCATGAGCAATTGATCACCTTCTTCCCGGGTTTTGACATAGTAGCATCCGTGCGACCAAATACTGTATTGCTCGAACATGCGGGACGTAAAAAAGATGCCTTCGCCGGTATGCTTCGACTTATCAGACGTCAATCGGCCCTTCGACAATTCCAGAAGAGCGCTCTGAACATCCGCCAGGTTGAAGTCTTTTTGGATTTTTCTGAAGATGCCAATTCCTTCATCGGCAATCATCATCTTGATCGAGCAATAATCCTGCTCATAGGTGATCAGGCAATCGAAGCTGGCGGAGTGGTCGATGGCGTTGTTGAGCATTTCGGTAAATCCATACTGGCAGATATCGACAACATTTTGCGGGACACCCTTCATTTCCGGCAAAATTCTGCCCCGCCAAATGGCATCCTCGAACATGCCCAAACTCAACTTGATCGAAAATTTAACGCTGACGATATTTCGAAGTTTGTATCGGCGCGCACGGGTATTACCGTCCGCTTCCAGTAAACCTTCGTCTATCAGCCGGCGCATATAACGGTTGATGGCGGTTCGCGAGAGACCGAATTCCTGAATAGTCAGGGACCCGATATCCGCCGGGTGGGCACCGACCTTGCGAAGAATAAACTCTCTAACTTTTGGGTTCTGGCGGCTTTTGGGCGGCATTGTCAACGTTCACCAAATTATTGTGAACTTTAACCTTGCACATTGTCACGTTTCGCGCAAGTTATTGTCAACTTTGATGAGCGGTATTGACAACTTTAGCAATGCTGGGGCTCGTTATCAAAGCGCACCGGCTCCAGCGTTACCGCAACGCCGGCATCGCCAAGGCGCACCACGTTGACGGTTTTGGCCAGATCGGGGGAGCCGGAATAATAGGCTTGCACAACCCCATTGCCGACCTGGCCTGGCCGGTTCCAGTGGCCGAGGGCGACATAGTCGGCGCCGGTGGCTTCGATCTCGTCGTCGCCGATCAGCCAGGCGGGATTGTGCTTTTTGGTCCGGTCCGGGACCGGCTCGTAATGGCCGTGGGCCATGGCCACCTGCCAGCGGGTGCTGCGCCGCCGAGGCTCGCGCAGGGGCGTCATGTCGCCGTAATCACGGTGCGCATGGCCCCAAACCTCGAGCTCCAGCGCTTCCAGATGCACCGCCTTGTAGTGGGTCAGCCCAAGCACATGAACGCCGTCGATATCGCCCAGCCCGCCGCGCTCGTGGGCCGAGCCTTGCATCGCCGGATCATGATTGCCGGGCAGGATAACCACCTGGGCGGTTGCCGCCGCCAGCAATTGGGCGGTCTCCTCCAGTACCGCTTCCGGCAGGCGGTTGTTTTCGAACATGTCGCCGGCCACCAGCACCGCATCGGCGTCCAGCGCAGCCGCGGCGCCGAGCACAACGCGCAGCCCCATGGTGGCGACGCCGCCATAAATCTCAGGGCCGTACTGATGATCGATATGCAGGTCCGAGGAATGGACCAGAACTATGTCGCTTGGGCTAGACATCTAGGGCCACGCTGCCAGGGGCGGCATTGACATCAAAATCGCCTCGATATTGCCGCCAGTCATTAGCCCGAACTTGGTGCCCCGGTCGTGGATCAGGTTGAACTCCACATAGCGGCCGCGCTTGATCGGTTGCTTTTCCTTGTCCGCATCGCTCCAGCCCTTATCCATATGGCGGCGCACGATGGCGGGATAGATATCGCGGAACGCCTTGCCCACATCCTGGGTGAAGGCGAAATCGGTCTCCCAATCGCCGCTGTCCAGATTGTCATAGAAGATGCCGCCGACGCCGCGCAGCTCATCCCGATGCGGCAAAAAGAAATATTCATCACACCATTTTTTGTATTTGGGGTAATAGTCCGCATCGGTGCCATCGCAGGCGGCTTTGAAGGCGGCGTGGAAATCGTGGGTATCCGCCTGATCAGGAAACACCGGCGTCAAATCACCGCCGCCGCCGAACCAGCCCTTGGTGGTGACGATCATGCGCGTGTTCATATGGGCGATGGGCACAAGGGGCGATCTGGGGTGCGCCACCAGCGAGACGCCCGCCGCCCAAAAGCGCGGGTCCTCGGCGGCGCCCGGTATCTGGGTGCGGAATTGCTCGGAAAACTCGCCATGGACGATGGAAATATTGACGCCGGCTTTTTCGAACACGCGGCCGCGCAAAACCGACATGGTGCCGCCGCCGCCCTGCTCGGCCGCGCCTTCGCCAGCCGCGCCATCGGCGGCCGGGCGCGACCATTCGGTGCGCTCAAAGCGGCCCGCCGCCGCCCCGCCCGGATTGCCGGCGGCGGCGACGTCGTCTTCGCAACGCTCGAAGGCGGCGCAAATTTCGTCGCGCAGTTGGGCGAACCATTGGACGGCGCGGGATTTAAGCTCTTCGTCAATCGTGGTCATGTCGTGGATTCCAGATTTTCGGCGGCGGCCCAGGCGGCGCCGGTTCCGATTTGGCGCAAGGCTTCGCCAAGAACCATGGCGGCGGCTTGCGCCACGTTGAGCGAACGCATGCCCGGCGCCAGCGGTATCACCAGCCGCGCGGCGGCGGCGGCGTGTACGAAGTCCGGCGCGCCCGAGCTTTCGGCGCCCATGATGATGACATCGCCGGGCGCAAAGGCGAAATCGGTGTAGCTGCCGGTGCCCTTGGTGGTCGCCAGGATGAGGCGGCGGCCGGCCCGCGCGGCCATGAAATCCTCCCACGAATCGTGCCGCTGCAGGTCCACCTGATCGGCGTAATCCATGCCGGCGCGCTTCATGCGGCGCTCGCCAAAAACGAAGCCGGTAGGCCCGATCACATCGACCGCCACATCCAGGCAGGCAGCGAGCCGCAGCATCGCGCCGGTATTTTGCGGGAGGTCCGGTTGGAACAGCGCCAGGCGCGGTTTTGGCTTCACATTCAGGGGATATATCCTTTGCAATCTGATGTTTATCGACTATACCAAGGCCGTCTTCAATCACCGAAACCAATGAAATTTCCGATTTCCGAGTTCCGCCCAAGGCCGCATTTTAATGAATTCGGAAGCGAAATAAGGTTAAACCCCTGTTTTTTCATACAAAAATCCCTATTTACAACTTTGTGAAATTTGCCCGTGAATTTGCAACTGGATCATCGGTAAAATAAAGGATCTCACCATGGCCGAAACAGCGTCCGATACCCATGACGGACCCGAAGACGAAGAAACCCGCCGCGACTTTCTTCTGATCTCCACCATCGCCGTGGGCGCCGCCGGCGCCGCCGTGGCGGCGTGGCCGTTTATCTCTATGATGAACCCGTCCCGGGACGTGTTGGCGCTGTCCAGCACCGAGATTGACCTCACGCCCATCGAAGAAGGCCAGTCGATCACCATCGTCTGGCGCGGCAAGCCGGTCTTTATCCGCAAACGGACGGCGAAAGAGATCGAAACCGCCAAGACCGATGACGCCGCGACCATGAAGGATCCTGAAACCGACGGCACCCGCGTTCAAAAGCCGGAATGGCTGGTCATGATCGGCATCTGCACCCATCTCGGCTGCATCCCGCTGGGCCAGAAGGGGAGCGATCCGAAAGGTGAGTTTGGCGGCTGGTTCTGCCCCTGCCACGGATCGCACTACGATACTTCGGGACGCATCCGCAAAGGCCCGGCGCCGAAGAATTTGGCGGTTCCGCCCTATAGCTTCCTCGACGATACCAACATCCGGATTGGATAGGAGCCGTCATGAGCGAAAATACGCGAGAATTTAAAAACCCGGTCATCAACTGGATCGAGTACCGGCTGCCGATCTTCAGCTTCATCGACGATTCGGTCGGCTCCAACTATCCATCGCCGCGCAACCTGAACTACTGGTGGAATTTCGGCTCCCTGGCCGGCGTGACGCTGGTGATTATGATCGCCACCGGGATCTTCCTGGCCATGAATTATACGGCGCATGTGGATATGGCATTCGATTCGGTGGAACGCATCATGCGCGACGTGAATTACGGCTGGCTTATGCGCTACGTGCACATGAATGGCGGCACCATGTTCTTCATGGCCGTCTATATTCATATCTTCCGGGGCATGTATTACGGCTCCTACAAAGAGCCCAGGGAATTGCTGTGGATCATCGGCATCATCATTTTCCTGGCCATGATGGCGACCGCATTTGTCGGTTATGTGCTGCCTTGGGGACAGATGAGCTTTTGGGGCGCCACCGTGATCACCAATCTTTTCTCGGTCATTCCGTTCTTCGGCGAAAATATCGTGCAGTGGCTTTGGGGCGGGTTCTCGGTAGACAATCCGACCCTCAACCGCTTTTACTCGTTCCACTTTTTGTTGCCTTTCGTGATTTTTGCGCTGGTGTTCCTGCACCTCTGGGCGCTGCATCAGCATAAGTCCAACAATCCGACCGGCGTCGAGATTAAGGGCGATGCGGACACCATCCCGTTCCATCCCTATTACACCGCGAAAGATGCCTTTGGGCTCGGCGTGTTCCTGATTTTCTTCCTCGGCTTTACATTTTTCGCACCCAACTTTTTTGGCGAGCCGGAAAACTATATCGAGGCCAACCCGCTGGTGACGCCCGCCGAGATCGTGCCGGAATGGTATTTCCTGCCTTATTACGCAATTTTGCGCGCCGTGCCGGACAACTTCATCGACGCCTGGGGCATCTTGCCGGTCATCATCACGGCCAAGGAAGCGGGCGTGATTTTGATGTTCGCATCGATCATCGCACTGGCGTTTTTGCCCTGGCTCGATACATCCAAAGTGCGCAGCGCCAGGTTCCGCCCGATCTACAAGCAGCTGTTCTGGATATTCGTGGCCGACACGTTCGTGCTCGGCTATATCGGCGCGCATCCACCGGAAGGGCATTTTCTGCTGATCGGGCGTATCGCCACCGCCTATTATTTCTTCCACTTGCTTATCCTGTTGCCCTTGCTCGGCAAGTACGAGAAAACCCGGCCACTTCCCGAAAGCATCGCTGCCTCGGTCACCAACGCCGGCCCGGAAGAGGGGCAGTAACCATGGGCAAATTTTTCATCGCAGCCGGTTTGGCATTGGCTTTGGCCTTTGGCGGCATCGTCAATGACGCCGCCGCATCATCGGGCAAGTCAGCCCCGTCCCAGGAATGGACCTTCGACGGCGTGTTCGGCAATTACGACCGGGCCCAGTTAAAGCGCGGCTATCAGGTCTATCAGGAGGTTTGCGCCGCCTGCCATTCCTTGCGCCAGATCTATTACCGAAACTTAAGCGAGATCGGTTTCTCCGCGGACGAGGTCAAGAAAATCGCCGCCGAGTTTGAAGTGCCGAGGGGCCCCGACGACGAAGGCGAAACCCACGACGATGGCGAGGAGATCATGCGCCCGGCCAAGCCGTTCGATAAAATGGTACAGCCGTACCCCAACGAACAAGCGGCCCGCTCCGCCAACAACGGCGCCTTGCCGCCCGATTTGTCCCTGGTCACCAAAGCCCGCAAGGGCGGCGCCAATTATCTGCATGCGCTGCTGACCGGGTTTTCGGAAGCCCCGGAAGGCTTCAAGCTGCAGGACGGCATGAGCTATAATGTCTATTTCCCTGGCGCCCAGATCGCCATGGCGCCGCCCATCGACGATGACGCGGTGGAATATGCCGACGGCACCAAGGCGAGCAAGGATCAAATTTCCCGCGACATCGCGGCGTTCCTGACCTGGGCGGCGGAGCCGGAACTGGAACAGCGCAAGCGCATCGGCATCAAGGTGATGATCTTCCTGCTCATCTTTACTGCCATGCTGTATGCGGTGAAACGCCGGGTTTGGGCAAAGCTGCACTAATTCGCGCCAATTTCACCGGGGTGTGTCTTGCCGTTGCCGGTCAATCGTTTATAAATCCCTGGATTTAAGAATCCGGCCTGTGTGGCGGGTTCCAGCCGTAACCCACGCGATCTGGGAGGAATAAATGAAGGCGGTTATCCGCATTATTTCGGGGCTTGTGATGGCGCTGTTTGTGACCGCAAACGCATCGGCGGCGGACAACCCCCGAGTTCTTTTCAAGACCAACAAGGGCGACTTCACCGTCGAGTTGTTCCCGGACAAAGCGCCGAAAACGGTGGCCAATTTCTTAGGCTATGTACGTGCCAAGCATTATGACGGCACCATCTTTCACCGGGTGATCGCCTCGTTCGTCGCCCAGGGTGGCGGCTTCGACAAGGACTATCAGCGCCAGCCGACCCAGGCGTCCATTGCCATCGAAGCCGATAACGGATTGTCCAACGAGCGCGGCACCATCGCCATGGCGCGCACCAGCGATCCCAACTCGGCCACCGATCAGTTTTTCTTCAATCTCAAATTCAACGGCTTTCTCAACCACCGCTCCAAGACGCAACAGGGTTGGGGCTATACGGTATTCGGCAAGGTCATATCGGGCATGAATATCGTCGGCCGCATCGCCAGGGCCCCAACCGGCCCCGGCGGGCCGTTCTCCAAGGACGTGCCGGTCGATCCGGTCATCGTCGAAGCGGCCAGCGTTGTTGGCGAATAAAGGTTAAGGGGATCAGGCATGGCGGATAGGGCAGGCACACCGGTTATCGGCATCATCGGCGGCAGCGGCGTCTACGATATCGACGGGCTGCAAAACACGCGCTGGGAGCGGGTGGCCTCCCCCTTTGGCGAGGCGTCCGACGAATTTTTGTTCGGCGATCTGGATGGTCTGCAGCTGGTGTTCCTGCCGCGCCATGGCCGCGGCCACAAGATCCCGCCGTCGGAGCTGAATTTCCGCGCCAATATCGACGCCATGAAGCGCGCCGGTGTGACCGAAATATTATCGCTGTCCGCCTGCGGCTCGTTCAAAGAAGAGCTTGATCCGGGCACCTTTGTCATTGTCGATCAGTTCATCGACCGCACATTCGCCCGCAACAAATCATTTTTCGGAACCGGCCTTGTGGCCCATGTCGGCTTCGGCCATCCGGTCTGCGCACGGCTCGGCGATGCGCTGGAGGAAGGCGCCAAGGCGCTCGGCATCAAGACCCAGCGCGGCGGCACGTACCTGGCGATGGAAGGCCCGCAATTTTCGTCCCTGGCCGAATCGCGCCTGTACCAGTCCTGGGGCTGCGATGTCATCGGCATGACCAACATGCCGGAAGCCAAACTGGCGCGCGAGGCCGAGATTTGCTACGCCACCGTCGCCATGGTCACCGATTTCGATTGCTGGCACCCGGACCACGACCATGTCACCGTCGACGCCATCATCGAAGTACTTTTGGGCAACGCCGACAGCGCCCGCCAATTGGTCAAAGACACCGCCCCGCGCCTCGCAGGGCGCACCGAATTATGCCACGCCGGCTGCCACACCGCCCTCGGCAACGCCCTGATCACATCGCCCGACGCCCGCGATCCGGCCATGGCGGAAAAGCTTTCGGCGGTGGCGGGCCGGGTGCTGAATGGCGGCTGAGGCGGCCATTCGCAAAGCCGTAGCCGCCGACATCGCGGCCATCGATGCGATAACCCAGGCGGCCTATGAAATCTATATCGACCGTATTGGCAAACCTCCGGAGCCCATGGGGCTAGACGTCTCCGGCCAGATTGCGCAAGGCGAAATCCATGTGCTGGAAACGGGCGACGGCATTGCCGGCTATATCATCACCTATCAACAAGGCGGCTCCCAATTGATCGAAAACATCGCCGTCGCGCCCCAATTTCAGGGTCAGGGATTGGGCGCCCGGCTGATGCAATTCGCCGAACAAGAAGCCAAGCGCAATTCCCTTTCTCAGCTGTCCCTCTATACCAATGTGGCGATGACGGAAAACCTCGGATATTATTCCAGGCTCGGTTACAAGGAATACAAACGCGCCCTGCACAAGGGCTTCGAGCGCGCATTTTTCGAAAAGAGGCTGCTATCATGAACGTCAACGGCACCCCCTACCGCACCATCTGGCTGGCCGAGGATGGCTGGGCGGTCGCGATCATCGATCAGACCCGCCTTCCCCACGAGTTCGTTACGCTGCGGCTCGAAACCATGGCCGACGCGGCCACCGCCATCGCCGATATGTGGGTGCGCGGCGCGCCCCTGATCGGCGCCTGCGCTGCCTACGGCATGGCCCTTGCCATGCGCGAAGATGCCTCCGATAGCGGGCTGAGCACTGCCGTTGCGACGCTGTTGGCGACGCGCCCGACGGCGGTCAATTTACGCTGGGCGCTGGATGATCTGAAGGCGCTGTTGGAGCCGCTGGACGTGGCCGCCCGCGCCGATGCCGCTTACCGGCGCGCCGCCGAGATTTGCGACCAGGACGTGGCCATCTGTTCGGCCATCGGCGATCACGGCGCCGCGCTGATCCAGGATATTGCGGCCAAAAGGGGCACCGGCGATCCGGTCAACATCCTGACCCATTGCAATGCCGGCTGGCTGGCCACCGTCGATTGGGGCACGGCACTCGCGCCCATCTACAAGGCGTTCGATGCGCAGCTGCCGGTGCATGTGTGGGTGGACGAAACCCGGCCCCGCAACCAGGGCGCCAGCCTGACTGCCTGGGAGCTGGGCCAGCACGGGGTGCCGCATACCGTGATTGTCGACAATGTGGGCGGCCATCTGATGCAGCACGGCAAGGTCGATCTTTGCATCACCGGCACCGACCGCACCGCCGCGTCCGGCGATGTCTGCAACAAGATCGGCACCTATCTGAAAGCCCTGGCCGCGTCCGACAATAACGTGCCGTTCTATGTGGGATTGCCGTCGCCAACCATCGATTGGACCATCGACGACGGCGTGCGCGATATCCCCATCGAAGAACGCGACCCGGGCGAAGTAACCCATCTAAAAGGCCGCACGGCAGGCGGCGCCATCGCCGAGATATCCGTGGTTCCGGACACCAGCCCGGCGGCAAATTATGCGTTCGATGTGACCCCGGCGCGGTTGGTGAGCGGCCTGATCACCGAGCGCGGCGTCTGCGCAGCCAGCCGCGACGGGCTGAGCGGATTGTTTCCGGAATTTGGCTAGTCAAACGGTAGATACTGTTGCCTTCCAATTGCGACGGTCAATTACACTTCGCTTGTCGCGTTGGGATGTGTCTCGTGGAAATCGGGTATTAATTAGCGAAACTGGTGCCTTAGCTACTCTTTCCAATTCCTGTACAAACGTTATCGTTTCTTTGGTTAGTTGCTCGAACCTTCTAGGGTCCAGACTCATTCAAATCCAGTAACAGATTAGGGCCGCGAGACACAGAGCGGCAAGGAAGTTGTTTGCATTTTTGTCGTACCGGGTGGCGATGCGGCGAAAGTCTTTGAGAC